>ERZ1026868.177-NODE-177-length-50658-cov-107.865798_pt1 | contig 50658 bp, 51 predicted proteins | sample MGYA00380164_ERZ1026868 | MGnify/ENA primary metagenome ERZ1026868 (study PRJEB33269, sample SAMEA4719800) | human gut metagenome | biome: human-associated habitat; feature: organic feature; material: feces | place: Cameroon | collected 2013-10 ...
AATAAATACATAAGTACCAAATAAATTTGAAGAAAAATGAAGAATGAAGATAAAAAAGTTCCCGATGCGCCTAAAAGGTTATGGGTTCGAACAAATTCTTTGATACATGACTCAGGCTTAATGGCTGTAGGCAATATTTCATTCAGAGAATATTGGGTAGGACACAAAAATAAGGTTCCAAAGAATGTAAGACCTTGGAGTTATGAGGAAGAAGAGGAATACATCAGCCTCAGCCAATCTTGGCACGAAGCAAAGGAAGTTCCAGAAGATCTGCACACCTTTATCATCGGTGTTTCCAAAAACTTCACTCATCCAGTACTCATCAACTTGAAACAATCATGCATACATACGTTTTATGATGCTCTCAACATAAGCGATAAGATGAAGTGGAACGGAATCATCCGCAAAGATTTCCGCTTCGCTTACTGGGCTTACATCAAGGACTTAGTTCCTACCATAGAGGAAGGAGGCGTAAAATGAAAAAGATAATGTTCAATGATCAGTACGGCCTCACCCAAGCTGTTCTGGAATGTCGCAAGACTCAGACCAGACGTATTCTGAATCCTACAATGCTTTTCGAGCGTTTGAATACGTATGAAGGATGGGAAAAGGAAGATATTGCCGATTGGAAGGAATCTTGTAAAGACCGACTTTATAAAGCAGAGGGTGAAGAACTGAAAGAAATGCTTGATTACGCCTTGGAACATTCACCATACAAGGTTGGAGAAAATGTAGCTATTTCGCAAAGATACATAGACCTTGCAGACAATGATGAGTTCTATAGCCTTTGTGGCATTCATGGAATGCCATTAGAGTGTATTAAATACGAGAAAGGTTGCTACAACAAAATGTTCGTTAAGGCAGACCTCATGCCGCACCGCATCAGCATCACGAACATTCGAGTAGAACGATTACAGGACATCAGCACCGATGACTGCATGAAGGAAGGAATCTTCTGTAGCCACATTGATGGCATTGACGATGCTTATTCATACGATGCTACAAATAATAGTTTTGTGAAGAAATGGTGGTACAGAACACCTATCGAAGCATACAAGATGCTTAGCTGCAAGCTCCACCTCCACTGGGACAGCAATCCTCTCGTTTTCGTTTACGATTTCAAACTAATTAAATAATAATTAAATTCAAGCAATATGTCAGAAGAAAAAGTACCACTCAGACCTCAGATCAGAGAGCTGGAGTTGGGTAAATCAATCAGTTTCCCCATCCAGAGAATGAGAACGATCAAGACAACCTGCTCGGAATTAGGTGTAATTTACTGTCGTAAGTTCAGAACCAAAATCAACCGGGAGAAAGAGATCATCACAGTTACAAGAACCAAATAAAAACAATAGTCTCATGAACGAAGTAGTACAAATCCAGTTTGCAGATAAGATGCTATCCTTTGATACATTCCTGTCAGCCATACGCAACGTTGTGAAAGAAGAAGTCTGCAAGGCTGTGGGTAAACGTCCGTTCCTCACACAAGCAAAGGCATACGACATCTACGGAAGAAAAAACGTGGAGCGATGGAAAGGTGAAGGAAAGGTGAAGGATTTTGCTAGAGGCAGAAATGGCAAAATCACTCGACACGAATACAAAGTATCAGAGCTGGAAGCCTGTGCCTGCCAAGTTCAAGACTATCTGTGTCCCAAATAAGATAAAGTTATGAAAACAATTAAGACCATCTTCTGCATTGCCATCTGGCTAGTCCTTGGATGGCTCTACCTCAGTAAACTCTCTCAGGGCTATCATGATGAGAATCTCATTTTACAGATGCCTCAGAGTACCTATGATGAGATAGTAGATACTCTTACAACTCGTAATGGCTTCCAGCCTACCGAGCATCAGATAGTAACTTACTATTATGAGCGATTCCAGAAGTAAGAGCACCTATGCAGCTCGCAAGTGCCTCCTCTGCCATGATGGGCGTAACTGCATCAATGGCAAGTATTGCCTTAAGCACAAAAGATATGTGCAGCATCAGGAGAAACTGCCATGTGAATAACTATTTAAACTAAATAATATGGAACAGAACAACAAACAGACGATGCCTGACTTCGAACTTGGCAACCTTTACGTCTTCAACGAAGAAGATGAGGATGGAGAGTTGACCATCATAGGCAAACTCATCGCAAAGAACGAGAGTCAAGACACATTGACATTCGGCAATCAGTATGAGATTGAGACCGAGACCTTCGTTACCGATCAAGCATTTGACCTTCGCATAAGTACAAACAAGGAACTGCGAGAAGCGACTGATGAAGAAGCTATCTTGTTTCAAAATGCTTTCACTCTCTGGAAGAAGAGCAAGGAGCATCCATCATTCAAGACCTTCGATAAGGTTCTGGTGCGTAATCTTGATGAACATAAATGGAGACCAGCTATCTTTGTACAAACACGTATAGGTGATTCCCCATACAGGTACAACGCTTTGCTATTATCAACCGGGCACGTAGGTGACTTTATCCAATGCATTAAATACGAAGGTAATGAAAAAATGGCATTCACCGCTGCCCCATTTTAGGTAAACTGAAATTTTATATAATATCAATCATCATGGCATCAGAAGAAGCAAAGTCAAAACAAAAAGAAAGGCAGCGAGAATACTATCTTAAGCATCGTGATAAAATGCTCGCCTATTCTCGCAAATACATCAAGGATCATCCCGAAAAGGTGAAGGAGTACCAGCGCAGATACTATCAGAAGAAAAGAGCAGAAAAGAAAGAGAAGAAGATAATGCTGAATCCAGATATAGATAAAGCAAAATCCCTCTTCCGTGATCCTTCTAAGGCTGTTCACCTACAGTGGCTCCTGGAACACAACAGAAACAAAAGTAAGCAATATGAATCACGCTAGTTTATTCAGCGGAATCGGTGGTGCAGAGGTCGCGGCATCCATGATGGGATGGCAGAACCTCTTCCATTGCGAGATACAGGAGTTCCCTCGCAAGGTGCTCGACTACTGGTTTCCTAATTCAGAAAGTTATGAAGACATTACCAAAACAGACTTCACAAAGTGGCACGGCAAGGTCGATGTTCTCACAGGAGGATTCCCCTGCCAACCTTTCTCCCTCGCTGGCAGAAGAAAGGGAGCGGACGATAACCGCTACCTCTGGCCACAGATGCTTCGAGCGATACGGCAGATACACCCCACTTGGGTCGTTGGTGAAAACGTTAATGGAATCAAGACGATGGTGGAGTCCTGCCAAGTCACTCAGATGGGACGCACAGACTATCTTTTCGAAGAGAATCACCTATACCGAGAGGAAAGCCGATTCACCCTCGACAAAATCTGTGCAGACCTCGAAGCCGAAGGATATTCCGTCCAACCGATTGTTATTCCAGCTTGTGCCATCGGAGCACCACACAGAAGAGACCGTGTTTGGATTGTTGCCCACCGTTCAGACCCAAGGGCTGAAACAGTGCAACAAGAAGGGCAAGACGGAATTTGTTCCGCTAGACCTTCTCCCCACACCCAATGCGATGGACATAGCCCACAAGGACATGGAAATCAACGAGCGAGGGCGAAGAAATCCAAAAAGAGGAAAAACAGACCACAGTCTAGGTCTAGAAGACATGGCAGTGGCAAAACTCTTGCCCACGCCTTGCAGCATAGAAGCCACGAAGTTCACCAAGACCATCAATCCCAATTCCCAGATGGGGCAAGGACTAACAGCCTTGGCGGTCAACGGTCTTCTCCTCACTCCAACGGCTTCGGATGGGATAAGGGCGAACATGAATATGCAAGATCTCAAAAAACACAACAAGGAGAATTCCAACCTGGCGGAGCAGATAGCCCACAAAGTAGGTGGCGGAACTTCCCAACTCAATCCCCTGTTTGTAGAGGAAATGATGGGATTCCCTTTGATGTGGACAGCCTTACCATTTCTTTCCCCAAGTGGCGACAAGAATCCATAAAGGCTTACGGCAATGCCTGGGTGCCACAAGTGGCTTACGAGATATTCCGTGCCATCGAGGCAGAAGAAGAAAACAACAAATGATAGAAATCGTAAATTCTACATTCCAAATAAAAGAAGAATAAATGAAAACAGATGGCTACATATTTACTCCAGAGCTGCTGCAGTGGCGTTACTTTCATCGTCCGGTGGTGGTACAGGTGCTCATCTACGTGCTCCTGTCTGCCACCCACAATGAGGCTTCCGCTGCTACGCTCTCCTTACGTCTGTTGGCTGATCGGCTCCATACCTCGGTCAAGTCTATCCGCTGTGCCATCGATGTTCTCATACAGGAGCGAATCATCACAAAATGCAGCTCCCCTAAAGCCTCAACAATAGTGTATGTTAACAGTTCGCATCCCCTCTCCCACTGCATACTACCCTATCAAAACCCACTTGGGGCACAGAATGGGGCACTCTTTAGGGCACAGATAGGGGCACAATCATGGGCACAGATTTTAACTTCGCAAGTTACTGATACACAAGGTTGTGCAGCATATCTTCAAGACAACAAGGGCACAGATAGGGGCACGGTTAAGGGCAAAGATGGGGCACGCTCCAGGGCACACCCTAAACAAGGGGCACAGCCAAAGGCACAATCTAGGGCACAGATTAACAATCCCGAAACCCCTTTAAACAAAGGTGATTCCGAAGATTCTGACGAAGTTGAGGGCACAGATAAGGGCAAGGGTAAGGGCACAGAAGTAAGAGGAAAGAAACAAATAAAAGAAAACATTTCCCCCGAACCCCCTATAAAAGAAAACAAACAAAGAAAGGAGAAAGCCCACACCCACACACAAAAAAAAGAAAAAGAAAAAAAGTCGCTGGATCCGGAAGTTCAGTTCTCGGAAGTGCTAAGACTCTTCAATCGCCTATTTCTGGGTACGCAGGTCAAGCCAATCTCAAAGATGACTCCCGACCGCAAGAAGATGGTGGCAAAGTTTATCTCAGACTATTCCTTCGAGGATATAGAACCGATGCTTCGCAAGGCTCTCAACTCCGATCTTCTCTCAGGGCGCAAGGATGGTGGATGCTATATCTCCTTCAACTGGCTCTTCAATCCAAAGAACTACGAGGCTCTGATGGAAGGTACCTTCGACAACCCTACAGTTGCAGCCTCAGCCAGAAAGAAGCCTCAACCTTCAAGTTCTCCACCATCTGCTCCTCCTCAGCCTCAACGCGAGGAAACCAACGAGGAAATTGAAGCTCGCCTCAGAATGAAGGAAGAACGCAAGAAGGAACTGGAGAAAGAACAGACCGAAGCCTTACGGCAGAAGTATTTAGGCTGGATTGAAGCCGCCAAGAAGAACCCGGATGGTTCCATGGCACAGATGGTGAAAGATGCCTACAAGAATGGCACTCTAGCCAAACTTGGCATCGTCTGGAATCCATCGGTGGCAGAAGAAGAACAGTCACTGGCCGACTTGGATGATCAGACTCAGAATTATCTCCAGTCTCTCCTCAGCGACTAAAATACAAGTAACAAACAATTTAATTCATACGATTATGGACAGACAAGAATTAATCGACCGCCTCAACGGCAATTATCCAGAATACACGCAGAAGCCTCAGCAGAAGAAGGTTCAGCGAGAAGGTCAGCTGCAGATAGCCTGTGTACGATGGTTTCGCCTCCAGTACCCGGCATTCTCCACCCTCCTCTTCCATCCCAAGAACGAGGCAGACGGTGCAACAAGTGGCAAGAAGATAGCCATCAACGCAGCAGCAGGAGTAGTACCAGGCGTTCCCGACCTCATCCTGGCTCTCCCATCCATCAGATATGAAGAGAACATCGGAGATCTCAGCCCACACAAGGCTTTCTATCACGCCCTGGGCATAGAATTGAAGTATGGCCACACCAATCAGCAGACAGCCCATCAGAAGGAGTTCCAGGCCTTCTGGGAAGCAGCAGGCTATAAATACGTCCTCTGCCGCTCATTAGAGGAAGTGAAGCAGCAAGTCGATGACTACATGCGCCACGCTCCTCTCTCTGCCCGGCAGGATGTCAGCGTAGTCTATCACTCTGATCCGGCAACCGAGTCTAACAAGAAGTTATTAAATAAAATCATCAAAAGCAAGAAGTAACTATGCAAACAGAACTATCATTCATCCTCTTCATGCTTCTCATCTGCTCAATAGCAGTCCTCTATCTGTGGTTGATCACAAGAAGCAACAAGAAACACTGCAAGAACTGTGTTTTCTTCACCCTCAGAAAAGAGTCCAAGCGTCTGGGCCAATGCTCTCGCTTCTCCAACCACCATTTCTTCTGGGAGCCAGCATGCAAAGGCTGGCAGCGTAACCCTATCGAGCATCAGGAAGAGGCAGAACTTTAAGAAAAAACAACTATGAGCAGTTTCATTCAACAAAACTTGATGCGACCTACTCCATCGGCTGCAGATCAGGAGAAAATGAAGATGTGCAAGTTCTGTGTACATAGCCACATCAGCGACCTCGGCTACAACCATTGCTGGAAGTCTGATAGTGCTTATAATGAAGATTCTCCTACAGGCATCTGCTGTGCATACAAAGATAAGAGGATATGGAAGCCCTATTATTTCTCTGGTCTCATATCACACTACAGGGGTAACATCTGTTGGGCACAACCAGTATATAACACTTCTACAAAAGGAAAGAGCCGTATTTTCAAATACGAAGTCCTCGACCCAGTAGCCTCAACTATAATAAACCTCCTGCCCAAGGAGTTCTCTAGGAATTACATTCCAGCCACTCCTGGCTCCAAGCCTCCACATACGATGAAGGAGTATGAGAAATTTGACGCCTTATGCTTCGGTGGCTACGACCCACAACTAACAGAGAAGCAAGAGGCAAGAAATTATCATGAAGCCAACTGGCAGCAAATCCTTGCTCAGGAAGCAATAAACAAACAATTAAAACAAGAAGCAATATGAAGAAAAGATATTTTTACGTAGTCGCATCATTCATGCACAAAGACATAGCCAACACATGGCGTAAGGTTGACTTTACCATCATGAAGGGTGATGGCTCAGCATTGTTCCCTCTTATGGAGGCTATTAAGGTGATCTCTGAAGGATATTCAGAGATAGCTGATCCTGTAACTATCCAGTTCGACAACTGCATAGAAATCAGCAAGGAAGACTATGAGGCTTTCAACAATCTCAAAAAATTAGTCAAAGTGAATAAGTAAAGTATGGTTTAAGTAAAAGCCACCGTTCCCAGCGATTCTATCGCTGGTCCCATAATATAACAAAGTAAAAATATTAAGAAATGGAAAAGACAATTTATATACCAGGTGATTTGGTGATGACCAACGGCATTCCTGTCGGAACCAAAAAGGGCATCGTTTACCAAGTCACAGAAAGTAATCCTGATAAATATAGAGCGTTGGAAGATGGAAATGCATTCACTGAACTGAAAGGTTCTGTCACTCTTTCCAACTTAAAAGGAAAAACCATTGTAGATGATGGATTCCTATTTTGTGATAGTGGTGCATGGGTGAAGGATATTGTTCCTATCCCTCTTACTCCTTCCATACTAGAGAAGAACGGCTATAGGCAAGTAGTCAATCATAGCCATATTTACCAACATATAGAAAATGATTGTTATGAAATCTGGAAAAATGTGACGAATTGGACTATGTATTGGAGAGGTGTAAACCTATGCAGTTTCAAATATTTGCATGAGTTACAACATATCCTCTTATTCCTTGGTCTAAACTCAGAAATGGAGGTATAGCGTATGACAGGGAAAGAGATAAAAGTCAAATTAAGAGTTGATATGCTCATCTTAGAGATAGAATCCGCATTAAATATTTCTGGCTCCAAGTTTATCAATGCAGAGCATGTCTTATCACAGTTGAGAATTATTAAAGAAGAATTAGAGCAATGAAGATAAAAATAATCAAACCAACAAAGTGTGCTCAGGATGTTCACGAAACGACAAAATATCCACGCCCATGGTTTAAGCCGAAGCCAGAGCTTCCAGCAGGTACGATTTTGGAGGTGTGTGATGTATGGTTGAATTTGTATGGTCAATATTATCGCTGTATATTGCCAGAAGAAATGAAAGATAAAGGTTATTCTCTTCCGTGGTACGACATCCCAATAGAGAATGCTGAAATATATAAAAGTTAAATTTAAATCATAACAATTATGGCTGTAGTAAATGTAGATTATTCAGAGTTCGAAACCTTGAAGAATCGAGTAAAGGAATTAGAAGAGACCGTAAAAGAGAAGGATAAGACCATTGCGTCCCTCAAAGACGGTTCCAGAGTCATCATCCGCAAGGAAGTGCAAGTAGAGTATGAGAGATCCGTGTTTGACAGAATTGATGGTAGTCAAACAGATCATATTTATTCACGAGACGATAAGCCAAGAAGAACAGTTGAGACCTCTGAGTCTTACCTTGGCTTTGAAGATGTGCGCTTGAAGGTTGAAGATAAAATGAAGGACGAGATAAACCGTAGCATCAAGCAGCGAGACGCTTCACGTGAAAGTTACGAATCCTCTGTTCAGAAATATAAAGAAAAAGAGAAAAAGTTGGATGACAAGGAAAAGTCTCTCAATGATGAGTATGCCAAAAAAGAAGCAGCTCTCATTTCTGAATATAAGGAGAAGGAAAAAGCACTTGAAGCAGACTATCTAGACAAGGGTAAGGCATACAAGCGACAATTAGAAGCGGATTATAAAAGTTACAAGAATCAAGCAGGTCGTTTGCCATTGATCAACAAGAATGCCAAAGAAGCCCTGTCTCTCCTCAATGCCAATCGCTTCTTCAAACCAAAAGGTGTTGAAAGCATTCTAGCACAGATAATTCAAAAGTGTGAACAATAAAAAATACAATTATGGAAACAACAAAATTGAAAAAGTACATCGGTACAAAAGAGGTTATGGCTGCACCTATGGATGAAGCAACCGCAGTGGCTAAAGGTTTTGCTCGTAAAAACGAGGATAATCATGAGTGGAGATCTGGCTATCACGTCCAGTACGTCAACCCAGATGGCAGCACCTACGATTCATGGTCCCCTAAAGAAGTATTCGAAAAATCATACCAGATAGCAGAAGACTTCAAGGACCGTCTGGAAATCGAGTTCAAAGAGTTGAGAATACGCTTAATGAAACTCCATAAGTTTATCCAGGATAATGGCTTTGCAAATATTGCCAAGAAAATCGGACCGGAACAGGGTGCATTACTGCAGTCCCAATATCACGGTATGAGCCTCTACTTCGATGCCCTGAAAGCTCGCCTTGAGATATTGAACTCAGAATCAGAAGACAAGTAGCATTATGAACAGAGTACAAAATGAAGTTTCCAAGGTCTCCCACGAAGAGCGCCAGCAGCGCCTTCTCCATGAGGCACAGAAGCGCAACCATCAGATAGAGCATGATGGCTGTCACAAATGGGTACGTTTGTCCAAAGGAGGAAACAATCTCAGACTCCTCTGCCGAATAGACGAAAAAGGTAACCTCCTCCCCAAGGAACAGGAGCGCATCAGAAAAGTCAAACAAACTTTAGGTATCAAATAAGATATGAGTGAAGAATCAGTATTATCCTTTCGCAAGCTGGTTTCAGCTATGCGAACCACGGAAAAGGAATATTGGGCACACCGCGATAAGAAGATACTGCGCCAGTCCATCGAACTTGAAAAGCGTGTCGATGGCATCATCATGAAGGCAGACGGAAATGATGTCCCTCAGAACGACAACGGAAGATTTTTCCTTCTGGTGGCAGAACTTAGAGCCTCAACCATCCAATATTTCCAAGAGAAGAAGAAGCCACAGCCCGACAAGGAGCTGGTCAACTCCCTCTTCAAGACCATCAAGGAGAAAGAAGCCAAGATAGATAAGATGCTCATACGTCTCAAAGACGAGCAGATAAAGAAAGATGGCTACATCATCCAGTACCACGTCATGGAACGTATGCCAAGAGCACATCAGGCTCGTTCTATCTTTAATTCCTCGGATGATCAGCTTGCCAATATAGAGTTGAATTTCCACCACCGCCATCCCGACCCTCCTGGCACCATGTATTTCATCTGCAAGGAATATCTTGGCAAAGACGGAAAAGAGCTACCTCAGGAAGAGATAGACAAAATTATTAATAACAATTTAAATTCTTAAGATTATGAACAAGACAGAAAAAAAGCCTCAGGAAGAGGCTAAGACACAAGACAAGTCTCAGAACCAGCCAAAGGAGTCCTTCATTGGCACAGGTAATGGTTCTTCCCTCCGCTCTCGTACAAGCACATGGTTCGAGTGCAAGGTACGCTATGAGAAGACCCAGGAGGATGGAAACGATAAATTGGTAAACGAGCTGTATGTTGTTGATGCCCTCTCCTTCACCGAGGCAGAAGCTAGCATCATTGATAACATGTCCGTCTATGTCTCAGGCGAGTTTAAGGTTGCCAACATCAACCCTGCCAACTACAACGAGATTTTCTTCTCTGATATTGATGACGATGATCTTTGGTTCAAGGCTCGTTTGGCTTTCATCACCATTGATGAAAAGAAGGATAAGGAGAAGCGTACCTATGTCAACTACCTCATCCAAGCCAAGTGCATCGAGCGTGCCAAGCGCTATGTTGATGAAGTCATGGGCAAGACGATGATTGACTATGAGTTGAAGAGCCTCAGCGAGACCAAGATTTTTGATGTCTTCGAGCATGAGCCTTCCACTGATAACAAGCAGAAAGAGAAGGACGGTAAAACCGAGTAATCACTGACAATTCTTGCGCAATTTGGTTCTCAACAAGCTAAGTTGCGCAAGTTATCACTTCTCTTCCGCACATTTCTCGTAACTTAGCCCCACATTATTAATATATATAACATCAATCATATATGAAAAAGTTGAAACGTTTCATCATCTATCTCCGTCTCTGGTTCATCCGCAAGATGGGTTACACCCTTCCTTCTCTCAGAGAAGCAACCAGCGTCATGCCGGGAGAGTTCTATGATCTCTTCGGGCGCATTGTCCGGGCAGTTCCCAACAAGGAATCCTCCACCCCACATGTTGAAGGCAACTTAGAGCATGAAGAAGTCCCAGATCATTGCCATAACTGCGATTTGTTCAAGGAGCACATTCCTTGCTCCTTCAACCACCGTATGCCCAACGGCTGCGATATTTGCGACAATCATCATTTCGAAATCATCTGCATCAACAGAGGTAACATCTAAAGCACAATCAATATGAAACAGCAAAAGTCAAATTATAAACTCGACAAGAAGACTGGTCACCTTCTCGAAGTTCCTTCCAGGAAGCAAGTTCGTGAACATGTCAAGAAGATACGTGAGCAGCAGACCCAAGAGCCTCAGGACCCCATCACCCTGCATGAGACCCAAGCCGACAAGAATTTCAAGAAGGTCCAGAAGGTTCTCGACCGTATGCACGCCAAGGCAAAACTACCCGACTTCCTTACCATGGCCCGCAAGAAGTTCCTTTCCACCGTCTGCGTTATCAATCGTCCCGGCAAGCAGCGTAGCCTCCTCCCCGATAAGAAAGGCCGCTTCGTCATGCTCTGTCATGGAAAAATGGCTAAAGTTTTCACGGCTGATGTTTGCCTGATCGTTAAGATTCAGAAGTCAATCATCAAGAAACATGAAATGGCACCAGGTGGAGAAGTGACCACAGAGCATTGGCAGGATGGTAGCTGGAGCATCGTACCGTGCCGGGCAGACAAGAGTAATTACACCACCATTCAGGAAGTCCGGCTTCGTCCATGGTTCTTCCTTCATCGCTACTGGTACGAGATCACATTTGATGGCAGGGTAGAGCCAGCCATGATGTTGAATGATTACCACCTCAACCCTACCCTTCGCAAGAAGCATTTCTACGTTACCAGGGAATATGTAAAAGTACGTAACCAGGATGCCGAAAACGACTACTTCCGTTTCTGGCTCCACAAACCTACAGATTATGCAGAACGAAACTGATATTTACATCCTCAACCGTCCACGCCATCAAAAGCGTGGGCTAACCCTCAACAAGAATGGGCGCATCACTCTGCGCTCATCCCCAATTAAACTTCTGGGATTGGAGCGAGGAGATAAGATCATCTTCTTATTCCACGACTCTCAGATGTACATTGTCAAGTCTTCCAGCCATAATCTTGCTATCCCTCTATATGGGCGCAAGTCTCAACTCCACGGTTGTAGCGCCAGCACCGTCAAGGAACTCTTCAATCATATACCAGGCATTCCACCTGATACTCAGGAGATAGACTTGGTAGTCTCTGACCACCTCGAAAACATCATGATATGCAATGACATCATTCAGGCTTTGGCAGTAGTCAATCGTGCCGACCCATCCCATTGCCGATAATTAAACATTAAGCACAACACATTAAACATTAAGAAAGATGCAACAATCAATCAGATACAAAGGTCTCAGCCTCACTCCCGATGAAATGGCAGTAGAAAACGGTGCACTGGCCCTCTGTGGCAATTTAGAGCTGCACGATGGTGCATTACGCCCTGCCATTGTCGCTGGCACACCCCTCTCTCAGCCCCTCACCGTTAATGGTGAGGTGGCTAAGATTTTATATGTTCACGAAACTGGCAGTTATCACCACCTCATAGCCATAGCCTCATCCTCCATCTATTGGTTCATGCAGGATGGCACGCTAGGCTCATCCACCCCGATCAAGTCCTTCGACTACGGTTCCACCATACTCTCCATCAACTCCATCGGCAATACCCTCACCATCACCGCCACCGATGGCATCCACTATGCCCTGTGGAAAGAAAGTTCTTACTATTATCTTGGGCAGAAGCCACCTTTTCTTCCTATTTCCTTTGGTCTGTCATACAACCATACGGAATCCTACACCCATGGAGGTGGATTGGAAACAACTGGTAGCATAGACGAGACCGACTATGTTTGGCAACAAACCACCGTCAGTTCTGCCGATGTTCTTTCTGCTGCCAAGGCATCTGCTGATTTCCATTCTCCCGGACAGACTGCATATAGCATCAAGGAAGAAAAACAGTCGGATATTACCCAGAGCCTTTGGGCGTTAATCAATCGTACTAACAATCTCATAGCCAAGAACGGACGTTTTTATGCCAATTTCTTGGTGCGTTATTGTTATCGCCTTTACGATGGCACAATGATTATGCACTCTGCGCCAGTCCTCATGCCAGTCCTGGTGCCAAACAATTTCAAGGTCTATTATACCAATGGCTGGGCTAAAAGTACCAAGCCGGAAAATCCGGTAGGATCAGAAGTCACAGGCGCAAAGGATTTTGAGTATGATGATTCTTTTGAGCAAAGAATAACCGATTCCAGCGGTGAAATGGTATTCTCTATGAAGGTCAACAAACTTACCATGACATATTATCCTCGTAACGTATCCCTCCAATACACCATCAGAAGCTATTCTCTCATCCAGGAGCTGAAACAGTGGAACGACATCATCAAGTCGGTCGACATATTTATTTCCACCCCGATTCTTAAGGCAGACCAAGGTGAGAAAGTAGTTTCTTTCAATGTTACAGAAGCATGCTACGGATTGGGAAAAGGTCTCTTCGAATCCATATCCACTCGTACTCTTAATGGTAAACTGCGTGGCTATGGTGTCATCACAGTCAACATCCCATCGCTCTCCGATTCAGCCTATGCCGACAAGATCAAGAACACCTCTGCCCTCTATAAGGCGGCATCACTGCAGGTGGATGAGTTGTCAACTGCCTACCATGCAGAAGTGCCGGTGGATAAGTCTGCAGTCTATAACATATCCACTCAGGAACAGATGAAAGACGACTACAAAACCCACAACAGTCTCTTTGCCAAAGGCACTTATGCCTACAATCATCGCTTGAATCTCTATGGCATGAGCGAGAAACTGTTTTCAGGCTTCTCTCCTTTCGAAATGTTCCCATATCCTCCATATCCTTCTAACTTCTATAATGGTAGCAATGTCACCATCAGCCAGATTGTCGTGCAGCTCAAAACCACGGAAGGCTTCAAGTATGTAGAATGTTCCGGCTCTAACATCAAGACCGAACTTTACACGCTCATCAATATGCCTAAGTTCTACCCGGATTCACGTGCCGAGAAGATGATCATATTCACAGATGGTGGTGACATTTATGAGTTTGTCCTGAAGGAATGCAATGAGTTGAATGGCGCTATGCACATGGGCGATTTCTCATACAGTCCATCCAAATATCGCATATCCTCCTTCTCCTATTCCGTAGATGATGTAGTCGATATGAGCAACAAGATCTACACCTCAGAGTCCGATAACCCTTTCTATTTCCCTCTGAACGGCATCAATACCGTGGGTATCGGCACGATCCAGGGCATAGCCTCAACCACAAGGGCACTCTCCCAAGGTCAGTTTGGGCAGTACCCTCTCATGGCGTTCTCCACCGATGGTATCTGGGCGTTGGAAGTCTCCTCCCAAGGCACCTATAGCAGCATCCACCCTATCAGCCGTGAGGTCTGCAGCAATCCGAAGTCCATCACCCAGCTAGACCAGTCCGTGCTCTTCGCCACAAATCGCTCCCTCAGTCGCATAGCAGAGTCTCAGGTGGTTTCCATGTCAGATGTCTTGGATGGCCCAGGCTTCAATATAGTAAGCAATCTTGGCAAGTTCTTCAACTTCTTCATTGCTGCCGAAGGCGATGATGCAGCCACCAAGACCATCAAGGCACAGATGCGCCAGCTCATAGATTTCACCTCCTCGCCTATAGATTTCTTCCAGCGTTGCCAGGTTATCTACGATTACAAGAACTCTCGCATTTTCTGCCTGGATGTCAGCCAACTTACCAAGGAAGCCTCAGCCGATACCGTAGCCCTCTGCTATTCCATCAAGGATGAAGCCTGGAGCACCTTCCTCATCAAGAATGTGCTCACAGCCATCAATTCCTACCCACACCCCTACATACAATATAGGGATGGCAGCGTGATGGTGCTTGATAAGGGTTACGATTACGAAGATCCAACCGAGTATCATGGCATCATAGTTACTCGTACCTTGAAGTTCGATGAGGAGAACGCTCCCGATGCCATCACAGGCTACATCCATTCCCTCACGTCTGGCAGCATACCAATCATGTGGTTATATGGTAGCAATGATAATCAGAATTGGCATTACATCGGTCGCTTGGGCGGCATGAAGTCCAGCTACATGGCTACTCACAGCTATCGTTTCTTCCGCATCGCCCTATACCTGAAGATGAAGTCCATGAACCAATATTTCGCAACTCGCCTCGAAGTCATCCGTCGCTTCAACAAGTTCTAGCCAGAAAAAATAAGAGCCTTCGCAAATCAGGAGAATCCCGATAGCGAAGGCTCTTTCCATAAACACCCAAAATAATGAAGAAAAAGAATAGCCTCAAAAATAAAAAGTCACCGTTCCAGGCGATTCCATCGCCTGGTCCCAGATAGCCCCCAAGTCCGCCTCTTAAGTAAAGCTAGGCCGTCTCAGCGTATAGTTATCCCGGCTCAGCAAGTCGCTCTTGATGTTATTGTAGTCAGCGGTAGCGCTTTCTCCATACGTTCCAGCCTTATCCGCAAACTGATCCATCAGGAACTGGCTCATCACGTAGTCCACGATGTAGCGGTGGCAGTGGCTCTTCAAGGCATCCGTCACAGCCACGTTCCAGTTCGGAATCTCCAGTTTCAGCGTCACCGTCTCATAGATGGTTTCCTCCCTGTCCTTACCAGCCTTGTTTACGGTAGCAGTCGTTTCGTTCTCCTCACCGTCAATGATGGTGGTCACTACCTCCGTCCAAGTGCCGTTTTTGTTGTCAGTATAGGCATACTTCCTGATGCCCTTCACCAGTCGCTCCAGGTTGTTGTTGTCCTCCACTCTACCAGTAGTCTGATAACGTTGAGCAGCCAGTTTGATGTTAGCGATGGCTTCCGTCACGGCACGGTTGATAATACTGCGAGTCTCGTCACTGTCCGGGCTTTCAATGTTGGCTCTGATGTCCTTCTGAGCTTCGTCCACCATTCCCTGGCTTACTACATAGCATCTTGCCAGTACATCATTACATACCTGCTCCATGCTAAAATTCAATGTAATCAATTTTCTATCCATAATTGCAATTATTTATATTGAAGAAAAATTATCTCAGTTCGAAAGGTGGTCTGCCTCCGCTCCAGTCCACAAAGTCTTGGTGAAAATGCTGCGAAGCAAAGTCTGGGTTTCGCTCAGAGCCTTTCAGCCCTTTCTGCTCATCCTTGTCTACCGCATCCCCATTTCTAGCCTCAGCATCCACAGCCGAAGATCCTTCTTTCTCTGTATCATCAGCAATTCTTGCAGCCTCAGCAAAGCTAAAATCCTTCTTTAGCAGCACCTCTTTGATAGCTTCCAGGTCACTTGCTCCCATGCTGGCATAGTCCGTATGGTTCATATCCGGGAAGTCGCTCAGCCATCCGGCAAGGATAGCATGAACCAGATAGTTCTGTATTTGGTTGGTAAGGACCCCACTTAGCCTAGGTGGCCAATAAACTAAAGTCTTGATGGTGATTGAGAAATCATCAGCCAGTGCCTGTAGGTCAAACTGCTGTGTGGTCGAAGAAGAGAATCTTGCCAAGAAGTTTTCCAGGTCGGTTATCGCCTCCCGATAGTATATATCCAGTTTCGCTTCCTCGCCATCGCTCGCCCAGACGGTCTGAAAGTCCACCTCCGGGTTATGCTGCGCAATGGTGACAGATAGTCCCTCTACCACGTACATTACGCTCTTTTTCACTATTTTTATAGTTATCGTTTTCATAAGCCTTATTTCTTTCTATGCCACAACCAAATCAGCAAACCAATCACTGCAACTACCAGGGTCCAGATGATCTTGGCTGTATACTTCCCCAGGGTGATATACCTCTGTTCTGCCTTGCTCAGTTCTCTACTCAATACATGGATAGAGTCCTGCTTTAACCGAATCAGACTGTCCTTTTGCACGATCAAGAGTTGATATTTATCCACCTTCTTACTCATAGTATAGATAGAATCCTGTAGCTTCGTCACCTCTTTAGTGGCTCTATTGGTCACAACAGAGTGCCAACTTTCTGTTTTGATAGGCTTTCCGTTCTGGTCTACAGTGGTTGAAGTACTATCCTTTGTATGAGTTGTCTCCTTTGTCGAAGTCTCATGCTCCCGGTTACGGTATGTAGCCATCTGCTCGAAGGCTGAGATAAACCGCTCCTGCCAACTGGCATCCAAGCCCTTGCTCACGGTGTTGTCTGTGATATAGTGCTCCTGCGTCACAGTCTTCGTCTTACAACTCGTCAGAAACAACATTGAGAAATACGCTATCCAAACGAACAGATAGATAATTAAATGTTTCGATTTCATAAGCTATTCTGTTTATAAGGCAACCATAGCCCTGGCAAGATACTTCTTTCTGCTAACCAGTCCGTTTGTGCCTCCATTTATCTTTTTCGTAATTCTCAACACATTATCCGCATCAGCCAGTTCGTTCAGCCCATGCGTCTCCCAGAACCACATCGATACGTCAACGCAAAGTTCCGGCTGTTCCAGCAACTCCGGATGCTCCAACACAGGCTGCATACTGTATACCTGGAATATTGAGTAGTTACTTCGGCCGGTCAACTGGATGAAGCCTCTGCCCTTATACTTGGCACCATCGCCCTCATGCGTGTTGCCGAGCATCTTTCCAAGTGATCCCTTCTCATACTTCGTGAAATAAGAGTTCTTTCCTAGTTCATGGGTATAAAGAAGTTCACCGCTTTCATGCGCTATCTGGGCAAGGAAGTGCGCCCATCGTAATTTTGTATTGATGTGATACTTCTCTGCCAATTTGTTGAAATAAGGCAAATATTTATCTACCCTATTTTTCGCATTCGGCATAATCTTCAGTATCTGCTCCTTAGTTATTTCCTTCATTTCCATTTTCTTTATTGTTTTTATGTTCTTGGTATCTCTTAAACATCGGGAATTTCTCTACGAATCCAAGTGTCAGCGCATAATAAGCATAGTCCACAAGTTTATAAAAGGGCGTATCTGACACTAACATCCGTCTCAGGTTCTTCAATATGTTGGTCGTGAACAGATAGGTTGCAGCTATACACACCCACTTCACGCAAAACAGAGCCTCTGTATCAGAATGCAAGAAATGACCGATAATAAACAATGCAGCCACCGTCACGAAGAACACTGCACAGCATACGAAGAACATACCGAATTTCTTCCAGCTCCATTCTTCACCGTTAAACACTGCAGCCACGATACCGAACACCAGGTTCAGCCCGAACAATACCATCATGGCAATCATAAAATCCCTGATGGGAACCAGCAGACTCAGAAAAGTCCATATCGTCCCAATTAAGTAACCTCGAATATCATTCATTTTCTTTTTCATTTATCCGTCCCCACTCCGTTATGGAAACGACGCAAATATAAGCCATCATTCCCAGTTCTCTGTGATAAGTTGCGCAACTTCATACGAAAAAAGAGAACACAAGCCCATTTTCCGCCTGCATTCTCTTCTTCTGATAGTTTTCTTTTATATATCTTAGGTCATTATGGAAATTAAACACTCGTCTGAAAAGCAATTGGATTCTTCACTCTTATTTAGTAATTGAAGTACCCCCATGCCTTACAATGGCCATAAGGGTTATCATCATCCCTCAGCCAATTTACGGCAAGATCCACCATTTTATCCATCAACTGCTCTTCGCTGTCCTCCGGGAACCATTTCTTCATCAGATTATAGTTGTCAGAGTAGATCATGTTCAGCACCACGGCAAAATCCCATTGGTTGTAAGGTCTGATCTCGTCCTTCACCGTCTCATAGATCTCCTGAGTCTTAGCTGCGGTATAGTAAGGAGCACGATGCTCTACCTCCTTGTCATCCTCAAACACCATCTTCTTGATCTGAGCCTCAGCAAAGAAGTCGTTGAAGTGGCCGTTACCCACTACCCCATAAATCTCCTTATACAGTTTCAGGAGATCATCTTCCTCGGCATGCATCGCCACAAACTTACCGATAATCTTAGTTACCTTCACCATCTGTTCCGGTGTGGCATCACTCTGATATTTTGTAATAAGTTCCACTAAGTTCATACTATACCTGTTTTTGTGATTTGACAAATTTGAAAATCTCGTCCAACTTGTTTTCCATCTGGTCGAGTCTTTCATTGGTTTTCTGCTGGTCACGAAACGTTGTGTCCAACTCTGAGAGAAGTTGATCACAGTCCTTTACGGTCTGCTCGAAGTCCGGCATCTTATTGATGATGTCATTGGCTTGGTTCTTCAATGCGTTTACCTCGTTGATGATACTCTCCTTACTACAAGAGATTACAAGGGTGTCGCTGTATGCTGTTTGCTCAGTATCTACAACCGAGTAGATAGACTGCTTGCCATCCTCAGTTTGCACGTTTACTTTCACGTTCCTTGCCCCATAATTCGGCATTCCTGGCATAGCAGCCATTACGTTCTGCTTGCCATTCTCAAAGTCAGGGCATGGATTGGTCGTCACCTTACCTTGTTTAAATTTTCTGCTGGCTCTATCAAATAGATAGATTGGAAATCCAGCCTTCAATTCTCTGAATATCATAATCTTATCGTTTTAAATGGATAATGCGAGGGAAACGATGGCTTACACACCATCCACCATTTCCCTCTATAATGATACTAAGCAGTAGTCAATGCTACGGTTAGACTGTCAAATATGCTCAGGCCTCTAGCCTTTCCGCATACCACATCGTTAGCCTTTTGCGTTCTGCCAACACTGGCGATAGTTACAGCCGTTGGCAGTGCTGTCTGCCCTTGGAAGGCTGCTACCCATCTTTCCGTGTAAATCAAAGGCTGCGCTCTCATCACGTTTCTGTTGCCTATTACAGGCGAAATGATGGAGATTGTCGCCACGATAGGTACAAACACCGTTGTGCCATTCAGGATAGGCTGCTCATAACTGTAGGTTATGCTTGTCTGTGGCTGCACGCTGCCATTCACGCAATAAGGTCTGCAAAGCTTCTCATTGTAAGTAGCTAAGACTGAAACTTGGTTGGCTACCAATGCTGTAGTAGCCAAACCCACTGGAGAAATCTTGTTCATACCACTACGCTTCTGTTTCATTCTTTACCTTTTTACTGATAGCCACCTGCTACACCTGCGCCACATCCGCAACCGCCATTCATCAGATTGGCAAGGTAGATGTTCTGCTGCAGCTGTGAGTTCTTGAACTTCAAGTCCTGAATCTCGTTAGCTTGCTCCTGGCTCCAATGCCCTGTCAAGGTGTCGATGATGCGCTGGGTGTTGTTCTCACCTGCACGGATGACGTCACACTTGTCTTGCTGCATCTGGAAGCCGAGATTAGAAGCTGCTCTTTCTATACCTGCGTTGGTATAGCTAAAGCCCTGCTGCATCTGGTTAACGATGTCCTTCTGACCAAGCTGGTTGTCGTACCCCATCTTGATGATGTTCTGCTGAGTCTGGCAGCAGCAATCCTTAAGCGCAATTGTCATCTGCAAGTTACCCTGAGAGATAGCGTTGATCACTCGCTCTGCCGAGTATCCTACCTGACCGCCAAGCTGCTGGATGCCTGCCTGAATGCCACAGATAGAGTTCTGCAAGGCGTTGAAGTCACAGTTCAGATTGCTTGCCAACATTTTAAGGTCGTTGCCGTTACCCTGGATGGCACCCATCAGCAAGTTGCTATTTTGGTTGTCTGCCATCTGGTTTCGCAAACTCTCGATTTGACCCTGAATCTCCGCACGCTGCACGTCTGCGCCATTGTCACGATTGTTCCAGTCTGCACCATACATATAGCGCATCATGCCCATCATCATCATGTAGGCGAACGGATTGTTCCACATATCATCATCGTCACGGTTACGCATCATAGCCGCCATTGCCAAAGGATTGCTGTCACGATTTGCCATCGCTCCAAGCAAACCACCCATCATTGCATCGTTGCAACAAGAGGTAGTCTTAATTACTTCTTCTGCCATAATTCCTAAAGAAATAAAAGTTGTACATTTTGTTTATTCACACATGTAATCGATTACGGCAGCAAAGATACGAGGAACTGGCAAATTCTTTAATAACTCTATCAAAAATTCTTTTATCAACTGATTATCAACGCTTTAACATGACATAGACCCATATCAAAACCATCGTATATATATTTTCGCAAGAATATTGTATATAATTGTATATAATTTAAGGCAAAAATTGTATGTTTTAGGGCATAAAAAAGAGAGAAGCAATCTCTCGCCTCTCTCCTTTTCTACTTGTTTCTTTTCAGTCTTTTCTTGATAAACTCCCTAACATCCCATTTCTTAAAGAAATGAGAATGGTCCCCAGCGTTCCCTACACTCTCCAGCTCCCCATCAGCGATAGCCCTTCTTAGGGTAGATTCGCTGATATGTGCCTCTTTCTTCACTTGCCCGGCAGTCATATAAGGGTTCAGCATGTCAGGAATCTGCTCACAAAGATTGTCCAGATCATCATCGGTCATTCCACAAGCCGTAACCTTCTCTCCATTCTTCTGCTGTTCTGCAGCCTTGAAGCAAGCATCGCTCATCGCCTTCAACGCATTTCCCAGGGTCTCATAATTCAACATTTTTTCCATATATCAATAATTTTACAAGTCCTCTATTATTTGCAAATTTTCCTTCCGATTTTCGTTCTATTGATAATCATATCTGCAAAAGCATACAGATAGAACATAGCTGTTATAGCCATCACCGTATAGCAAGAATCTACCATAGATTTAGTGGTATACCAGTTCCATTCAACAATGTGAGCTGCATTGATACCAAAAAAGTAGTAAAAAGGTATTCTATACCACCAGCACAAAAAGAAAAATCTACTAGCCAGAATAGTCACCATCGGAAGAATATAGACCATAAAATAAATGAAAAGATAACAGGGAAAATTCTCTTCATAAGGAATAAACATTTCACGAGGATGCTGGCTAAAATCCCATATACCATACGCATGAAAACACATGATGATGAAAGGCACATACTTGCAGAACCATCTGAAGAATTTCAAAATTCTCCTTGAATATCTGTTACCATGCTTCATAAGCATTCCCATCAGTTCCGTCACATCAATGTCCTTTATCAACCGTTGAACTTCGACTTTTTGTTCTTCTGTCATTAAAAAACCTCCTTTTGTCTATAGTTAATTGTTCTACGTTCTTGACAAAATTACAATTTTTTGCTCAAATCAATTCATTTTGAGCAAAATTTTAAAGTTAAGTTTTGTTAAAGTTACAATCTGTAAGCAAATTATTCGTATAATTGCACCAATTAAACATTCAAATTTATGAATAAGAAAATTATAGCCTATATACAAGAAAAGGGAGTGCTAAGCAACACTCCCCTTTTTTTATCTATCTAACATCTTTTATTCTATATCCTTATACCAGATAGCATCAAAACAAGGACAATACTTCTTCCATTTCTTGCAGTCTGTCCCCCAAATGTCTCTGTGCCCCATGATCTTTGCATCCGGGAATTGTTGCTTAAGTCTATGAAGCAGCAAAATGAGAGCATCCTTTTGATCTGGAGTGCGGTTGTCGATAGGCTTGCCGTGGCTGTCGATGCCACCCATATAGGCAACGTTGATAGCAGAGGAGTTATAGCCCTTGACTCCGTTGCTGACCAGCTCTATGGCGAGAAGCTGATGGATGCCACCATTGATGTCAACCACGTAATGATAACCAGGATATTTCCAACCCTTCAGACGAAATTCAGCCTTGAGATCCTCGATGCTCTGACGTTGCGAGCCAGCTGTACAATGAACAAAAATTCTTTCTATTTTTCTCATTTTGAAACAAATAGTAGTTTGCGTTACTTTTTCTCCTCTTCGAGCAATCCCAGAGCGTCTTGGTAGAAGAGAGGGAATCCCTGTCCGAAGTCCTTCAACAGATTGAACTCCTTATCGTCAAGCTCAACCTCACCATCCGACTTGTATATCTTCATAGCCAATGCCATATAGCCGATACCTCTTGCGTTCTGGTACATGGCATTTGCCAACTCCTCTCGGATGTCCTTGGTTATATACTCGTCCTTCTTGATGTTTGTTGCAATCTGCAACGCAGCGAAATTAATCTTCTTCATAATTAAAATATTTAAATTGTTAATATTCTGATATTTACTATATCTATTCGTTATGCCAAATCTACAAATCGTCCTTTATGAGTTACCTACGTCCTCAGATGTGATTTGCTCCTCGGAAGCGGTGCTGGCTTCATCTGCTTTATCCAGCGAAGCAAAATTGATAGCCTTAGCACTGCTGAAACTACCTTTAGTATAAAGAGGATTTCCATTATACGATATATTATATGCAGTAATAAGGTTATCTCCTTCATAAGGGTCGAAATATACATGTAAATCAATTTCCGTTGCTACAATAGAAACACTACTACCAACTTGCTTTGATATAAGAGGAATACCTTCAACTCTATAACCTCCTTCCTGTTTTTCGGCACTTTCCAAAGTTGGATATACTGTAATACCTAAATTACTAAAACTATAACTAGTAGAAGTACTAGCTTGACGTACATACTTTTTTTCAGAAGCGCAAGTAAAAATATCACCATTACCATCCTGATATTGGGCAAAAATTGTATATGTCATTCCCTTTGGTGGATGAGAAGAAGAGAATGTGTACTTGAACTTTCCTGATACTTCAACAATACCAGCAAGCAACATAACATTTCCATCACCATCAAGAACATATTGACCTACATAACTATTTCCTGGATTGACAGTTTTCTCTGTTATATTAATTGTTGCAGTATCATAAGTATAAGGCTTATCCTTATCAGACTTCAAAGTATATTCTTTATATCCAACATAAACACTATGTTGCAACGAAAAACTATTAAAGAAATAATTATCCTCAACACCTCCAGTTGTACATAGAAGAAGATAAACTCTTATAACATCACCAACTCTACAACTAAAACCACAACCTCCCTCTGATATAGGAGCACCAGAACTAAACTTGACAGGAAACTGATAACCTTCATCATCAAGATTTGTATCAATAGGGTCAGGTTTAGAATAATAACTACCTATCTTCTTTGTAACATTATATAGATAAATAGCAGGATATACTTTGCCATCTGTAGTTTGTGTAAGTATTTGAACTATATCTTTTAATGACACACATTGATTAGGATAATCTATATCACTTGTATTAGTAGTCCATATACTAAATGTTGCAGTCTGTGATATAAAAAACTCTTTAGTATTAATTGGATATGATGGATAAATTGGTGGTTGAGCATCATCATAATAGCCTGCAAAATCAGAAAGACGATAAGGAGAATTATCGCCACCATAAGGTTTATTATAAGTCCATTTTGCTTTATCATCATCAAAGTTTGATTTACTAGTCACTAAAGGAATAACTAAAGCTGCATCATTAACAGTGTTATTTCCTAACCACCAACCTAATCTTCCACTAGGTGCAGTCCAACTTCTGCCATCAGAATTTAATGTGTCAGGAACAAACTTCTTTCTTAGGTTAACTGGTTTGTACTTAGACCACATATTTATGTTATTGCTCTTACATAGAGTAGCAATATCATTACTACTCTCATTAAGTACGCTCTTTACGTCCTCAATACTAACTGGAGCAGTTATAATTCCATTTACTATACTCATGCTTTAATTCTTTAAACAAGTTATACCACCAGTAGCTTCAATCTTGCCATTTACAACAAGATTTCCATCTACCATAATATCACCATTAATAGTACCAGGAGATACATATTTCACTACCTCCTTGGTTACTACTTTCTCTGTTGTTATGTTGGCATTAAATACCTTTGCCAACCACTGAATAAATTTCTTCATACAAATCCTTTCTTTAAATGTTCAACACCTATAGTACCATCATCGATAACAGATATATCTAAATACATATTCTCAGTTATACATATACCAAACATACATCTATTATGATGAGACTTACCTGCATATATAACTGGAATATTACCAAGTTCTAAAACTGCTCTTATCTTATAGAGAAGTTCTTTAATTTGTATTGCTTTATCTGTATAAGGTTGTAACATCAAGTCAAAGTCAGTAATTACACTACCATGAACTGCACTAGCCCAGCCATTAGCAACACAAGTTCTTTCTATAGCTGGATATATACTAGCATATAAAGCAGCTCTTCCATTTGTATTTATATTCCTATTCATAATATTTTAGCTTACAATAACAGAATTTTCAGATGCAAAAAAATTATATGTTTTACCATTATAATTAAATTGAATATGAAAACTTGTATCATTTGCATTAACAATGGAAAAGTCGTCAACTCCACCAAAACTAAGAATATCACAATTTAAATTACTAAAATAAGTACTCCCATCTGAACTTAAATAATATTTTTGGTCCATACCATCAAGATATATATTACTACCACCATTGTCACTAGATAAGTAAACATCATTGCCATTCCTATTTAAGTTAAGATTATCAGATAATTGTATGCTATTCTTAACATTGAAAGTATTTGCAGTAACACTCTTGAAAGTAAAGTCGGTATTATTACTTGTAGTAGCATTATTGCTTACACCGAGTGCAGTTATACCTCCAGTAGCATAAACATTTCCTTCTATCTTGAAAGCATTATTAGTTCTATCCCAAGAGATTTTACCACCACTAGCTCCAGAACCAAAATGAATAGCATTAGTATTAACATCAAAAACATTGCTCTTAAAATCATAGTGCCTGCTCATATTGTCGGTAAAAACAACCGTTCTATAAGCATCCAAATATATCTCTCCATCAGACGATTCTTTCAGTCCATAACCAATATGGAGTGTATTGTTCGTGCGGTCAAGCATATTACCGTTGTTCATCCAAAGCTGAACAGAACCACCTCCTGCTGTACCAATATACAGGTTGCCATTGATGTCACCAGTTCCATTGAATCTCTGTCCCCAAATGACTCGTGAATTTGCCAGCTGCGTTGCTGTGTCAGCTTTTGTTGCATAGTCCACTTTAATACCTTTAACGGTACTTGCAAAATTTGTTATGTCAGCAGCCAAATGATTATGAGATTTAGCTGCATAAGTACTAGAAGCTTCTGTCTTAGTTAGATAACTACTTAAATCAACACTACCACCTGTACTAGAACCACCAGTAGCAGATAAAGTAATTTGTGTAGTACTATCCCAACTTACATTAAGTCCACTACCAAAGATTATCCTGAAGTCAGATTCACCATTCCAATATGCTTCTCTATCACTCTCAGTATCCTTATAGAAACGTAACTTACCAGCAGTAGTACCACTAGAACCGCTACCACTACCAACAGGAATACCAACATCTACACAACTTTTTTCAGAATTTTTTCTAATAGTTGGTTTTGTACCAGTAATACCTACAAAACGTAATTTAGTTGTACTAACCCAACTCTCACTTCCTCCAGCATATTCTGGCGTTTGTGCTACTTGTATAGAACCATTACCACCACTACCTCCACTAATCTCAGATTCATTCTTCCAAGTATATGTTTTACCATCCCAATAAAGGAACTGAGGAGTGTTCAATGTAGTTTTAGTTAAGTATTTATTCATTTGAGACATAACAGGACTTAGAGTAACACCAGTTCCACTACCTGCAACCTTGCTCAGGTCGATGTCAACCACACCGTCACCTTCCGACACAACCACGTCAGAAAGTCCGCTAGGGTACTGAATGTTGAGGAGGCTGACCGCACTGTTTACCACCGTGCCGTTTCCTGCAACTGAGATAGTTCCGCCTCCAGTGTTGCCGCCTCCTGACGTACCCCCACCGCTACCAAGTGCCGTTATTCCACCAGTGGCATATAAGTTTCCGTCAAAGCACAAGTCACCGTTCTTGTCAAGATGGAGTTTCTTTCTGATGACTGTTTCTCCATTGGTTGATTGGAACTCTATACCTGTGACACTAGACATTTCGCCTGTAATCGACTTAGATGCAGGGGCAAACTTTCTTCCCCACCAACTGTACTCAGAGAGGTCGATGCTTGTACCACCGCCTGTATTGCCACCACCATTGTTCACAACAGGAGTCTTCCATCCGAAAGATTGACCATTCCAATAGAGGTAGCCAGTTGATGTCGGCATATCCATCTTGTTCAGCTCCGTCACAAACGGATTCAACTTGATGGGTTTCCATGAATAGGTGGTGTCCTTCCACACACCTGCCTCGTCACACACGTAAACACTGCCATCGACTATCGCCCAATCGGTCACGGTAGGCGATGGCACTGCTTGCTTCAGCTCGTCAAGGGTTCTGTAATAATATCCCTTGTTGCGTCCTGTGCCGTTGTATGTGAAGAACTTGTATGAATCACCATTCGTCAAGGTCACGGTGATTTCATTCTTTCCACCATCCACGTTTGACGTGGAAGTCTGTGCGATGCTGCTCACGCCCACACCACGCTCACCTTGCACCACGCCAAAGCTTCTGTACTGACCGTTTCGAACCGTTCCGTTCGTACCAGTCCAAAGATAAAGCTCGCCATTGTAGAAATAGCCAAACCGTTTCTCCTCGTCCGTTGGGTTCAGAGGAAAATCGCTCTCGCTGACACAAGCCTTTGAAAACAATAAGTTTTGAACGGTTGAAAGCACCTCGTCCCAATAGGAATCACGGTTCTCGTTCACGCACCACGTCCCACGATCAGGATTCCACCAATGCTGCCATCCGTTAATATCCACATAGTCCCCATCGACACCTCCGTTCGGATATGCCCTGTTGACCTCATACACGTTCCTGTACGTTCCCTTAAAATGCAAAGAGTTCTTATCCATATCAGCTAAAATTGGAAAGTTTACTAAATCGCTCAGCCAAATCGGCTTGCTGGTTACTGCCCAAGTAGATGCTCGCCGCACGGTATATCACGTTTTGGCGGCAAATGTCCAGGAGCGCAACGGTCAGTCTCGAATCATCGCCGACGGCCTCCACCTTAGCCTTCGGAATATATGTAAAGACTTCCACTATATGGTCATAGACATTATCCACCGTACCAGAGACATGACTACTGTACCGCCCTGCCGTGAAATACATCAGCACACGGTTGCCACCGCTGCGCACGGTCAGGAATCCCCTTGGCTTCTGAGGCGTGCCACGCCCCCACCGTGTGGCTTGCATCTTAGCCTCCTGGCTCTGTATCGGCAACAACTCATACAAGCTCTGCTGCCAACTTCTCAGCCTCAACTCATATAGGCGCAAGAAGTCCTCGGGAACGATGAGATAGCCATGTCCATCGGTGTATTTGTACTGGATTGACGTGTAATCTTGCTCCACGCCCGACACGGATGCCTTCACATGCTGTGGAATAAGAAAATCAGCTGGAGCCTCAACAAGCAACATGTTAGCCGCCGACTCCAGGCACTGACGGATGATGACATCAGTGTCATCCACGATGAGGTCATTCATGTCATCATGGCTTATCTCACTGATGGCCTTCCGCACCTCTAAAACTAGTTCGCTCATCAACGCTTCCATATACATTATTATATTATAAATGTTAGAAATCCATCTCCACGCCGTTTTTCTTCGCCTCGTCCTTCACGCTCTGGGGGCTTTTCAGCTTTCTCGTATCTACGCCAAAGGTCTTGGCAAGATAGTTCTTGGCCTTGGTGATATTGTCGAAGTGAAGGGCGTTCTCGTTCGTCACATGCTCTTCTTCATGCTTCTGCACCTGCACCTCTTCGGGCTGACTCTCATCAATGATACGCCCAGCCTTCGTTAGCGGATGCTTTCTGATGCAGTCTGCCACCTGTTTATTGTCCGTGAGGTATGAATAAGCATTGTTACTGCACCGTTCAAACTCCACGCTCTTGATAAGTCCGCTAGGCAGAGTCACCACAAAGATGAGCATACTGTTTGCTACAAATCTATACATATCTTTTGTGTTTATGTGTGAAGGGATAGCGAGACCTTTCAGCCTCAGCTATCCCCGATTTTCGATATATGTTAGAAAACTATCAGCTCCCTTTTACGATGATTAAGCAGCCTCCTGAATCTGCTCATCGGTCACACCGTCATCAGTGAAGGTTGGACGAGATACACGGGCATGGGCATCAGGGAATGTCAATACCCAGCAACTATACTCTTCCATTACCACACCTGCAGTGTTGCGAATCAGGAGATCCTTGGCGTTAAACTCATTGCGTGACCAAGTACCGAATACATACTTGTCAAGATAACGAGCATCCAGGCAGAAGGCTCTACCATCCATGCCCCAACTATTGAAGGCATCGTGGCGATAGATGAGAATCTTTGTTCCCATGCTCTCAAACTTCTCGAAGTCAAGTTTCCATCCCTGGTAGTCCTTTTCGGTCTGTGTAATGATACGCTTGTTAGAACGAAGGTTTGCAAATGCCTGATAAATCAAGTTGTCAACAAAGAGCAACTTGGTACGGCTGGAGTTACCTGCACCCTTCAACATGGATGCAATAAACTGGGTCAACTCCTTCTCGCTAATCACATACTCATATACCTGCTTTGTCTCCTCCTTCGTGCCGCTCGAACCATCAGGTACGGTTACTTTTACGGTTACAGGCACAAGAGTACCATCTGCCTGCTTACGCATCTTTGGCTCCCAGTGACCAATCTGTAAGTCCTTACCTGCTTCCCAGAAGATGCCACCCATGGTATAGACTAGACCTACATCCTTGCCTCCGTTCGACATAGAGCGATAACCAAACAGTCCGCTCAACTCCTGACCTTGGCGCATATCGTCCATAGCCATCTTCTCCTGTCGGGTGAAGTCCCACTGTACCTGGGTCTTGCTCATACGGTCGATAAGAGATTCCTCCACCTGCATGATGAATCGCTGGCAATACTGGAAGCTCTTGTCAGGCATAGAGTAGTAGCTACCAGTCTCTACCTCTTTTTCACCAGCTGCTCGTCCAAGGCGCATCACTACAGTACCTTCTGCAATATCCTCAGGAAGGTCTCTGTTTCCGCGTGCATTGTTCTTCTTACCGTTCAGCGCATAGCATGTAGGGTTTCCGTCATTGTCTACCTCTGTTACACGCAGCTGCAAAGGAATCATTTCGCTTCGGTCAGTACCATTGTCCTTAAAGCCCAGATAGCTGTTCACCATGATAATGTCGCCTACACCGAATACGGTAGGGTTCTCCACCTTCAAGGTTACAGAACCACCATTTGTGGTTTTATTAACCTTTTCCGTCAATTTTGTTTTGATTGGTCGCTGACCGATGGAATAGTACTCGATGCGGTTACTTTCCACAGGAGTCATTCGCTTCGAGGCTCGAAGAATCTGGTCGATTGGGCAACTCTCCAGCTTCATCTCCACCACGGTAGGGTTTACATGAGCCACATAGTAGTCCCAGTTGTTCATCTGCTCCTGCTGCTCCTGGCTACCACCCTGCCACTTTGGACCCGTTCCACCAACACCTGGCCCATCAGTTGGACCTGTAGGGCCACCGCCACCTTCACCTGCCAGAATATTAGGAGGAGTTTCTGCCATAGCATAAGAGCTGCCACCACTCAGGATCATGACGACAATCGCCATCATGAATCCAAACCATTTCTTAAACTGTTTCATAATCTGTTATTTTTAAAACTATTAATTATTAATTATAAATTCTTAATTGAAACCTACATGCCAACCATCTTGCTGTACACCTGTTCCGTCCGGCTCTTCTCCTTTGGAAGTGCAGGAGCACCACCGCCACCATTGATGTTGATGTTCTTCTTGCCACCCTGTCTTCCATCATGAAGCTGCTTCTGCTGGTCTATTTTCTCGTTCTTGCCACGCTTATAGCCTCGCTCCTCAGCATCAGTAACAGCCTTGTCAAAGTCCTTGATCTGGAAGAGGCGCAAGAAGTCTGCCTTCTTCAAGTCATACCGGACAGCTCTCCATACGAATCCATCATCATCGTGGTCTTCGCCATCCTCGCTACGCTTGTACATCCATTCTATCAGGTCATTGATAGACTCAGGCTTAATCTTGGCTTCCTTCATGGCTTCATCAAGCTCCTTATCCTCTTGCTCCATGTTGGCTGCAAGTTTCTCCTTGCCCTTGGCTAGCTTCTCACTCGCATCGAGCTTTTCCTTCTCGCTAGCCTTCAAGCGTTTCCTTGCCTCCTCGTCACCATTGATAGCTTCGATGTAGTCCTGACCCAGCTCGTCTATCAGGTAGTCGATAAGGTTAAAGTCGCCACCATCAGCATTTTTCTTGGTCACAAGACCTGTCACCAACCCAGGAGCATGAGGATTTTCTTTCAGCATATTGTTGAAGTCGTCCATCTTTTTCTTGCTTTGGTCGTACTGGTCGTAATCGGTCGCAATTTGGTTAAAAACAGCCTCATCATCGTCCATATTCAGGTCGGGATAACGCTGCGCAAAACTCTCTCTGAAAGAATCTCGCTTCGATTTAACATTCTGATTATCAATCGTTTCTTTTGCCATAAACGTTCATTTTTAATATTTGTGTGCTAAATTAAGGAAAATTTCGCATTACTTTGTGATAAGTTCTGCATCTCGACGAATTAATTTTGTTGGTATGAAACATCTAAATTCCATATCCGAAATTTACCTTAAAAGAGACCAAGAAATGTATCTGCTCTTTCGCAAGGCCAAGAGGATGGTAGAATATCCTACCACCATGGCTAAGATATGCGATTACATCGCCAAGATGCCTGCCTCTTGCTATTATCTTGCCGATAGCACAGCCTATCGGTATGTATGTAAACGCATCAAGGGGGATAAGCCTAAATTCGGCAAATACCAAGCCCAGAAAGAAAAACTCTTTGAAGATTTCTATCAGGATTTCTTGCGTCTCCGGCAAATGGATCAATACAAGGAGTACAATACCAAAAATCTTGTGTATGTATGCCTGAATCTTCCTGCGCCCAATTTGGGTATGGCTCCACGCTACATACAGATGAAAATAAACAATTATTTCCGCAATAAGAAAACATCATTCATAACTCGATAAATCACTTCCATTATGCGTACATTATATATTACACTTCTCATCATCCTCCTGATGGCTTTCATCATTCCGCTTCATGCCTCGCTGGCTGTGTCTCCATCATCGCCATTATACACCCATTTCGCCTATATGTTCGGTCATGCCAACTTTATACACTGGTGTATCAACGGCTGGTGCATATTGATGGTTCATCATCAGTTCCGCTTCCATCGCCTACTGGCTGCCTGGCTCTGCTCCGTGTTGTTGTCGTTCATATACTATCCGGCATTACCTGTATTGGGTGCATCCGTATTGATTTCATTTTTTATGGGATTCTCTGCGCAATGGTATTATCGGTATCACCGCATCTACTTCTGGCAGATGATGCTCGGTATGGCTATAGGTTTCCTTCTCCCTTACATAGCTGGTATCTTCCACATAGTCCTATTCTGTTTAGGTTTCATTTATGCTAAGGCAGAGAGATTTATCCGACATGCCAACACACTTAACATTTGACATTCAACACTGAACATTATTATATATAACGAATGCCAGTAGCAAAATCCTCCTTAAAGGTTCGACCTCAGCAGCAGATTTCTGATAAGAAGCTCAAAGAGATTCTTGAAGAAGATAAGAGAAGACTCCAAAGTCTCCTCGCTAGTTATCGTCCCATTACTGGAGAGAATGCCCCTGGACTTCGATTCGAATGCATCATTACAGATTTCTTGAATGGAAAGAAACTCTGGCTCCCGGTAGAAATGTTGAAGGAAAAGAAGTTCTGCGCCATCATCAAATGTGGTTCTATAGAGGCCTTTTGCGATAAGTACATGCCAGACTTCGACCAAGAGAAGGCTCGCGATGCTGTCTTCCGCTATCTCATACGTCTGCGCTGTAAGCACGATTTCTATTTCTTCGCCTATGCCTATGCCCGAATCAAGAATAAGGATGGTGGTGAGGATATACCTTTTCTCCTCAACCATGGACAGATTGGTCTCGTAAAGGATTTTGAAAGACAACGCCTTCATGGAGATTTAGGCTCTATCCTGATCATTCTCCTTAAATGTCGCCAGTGGGGTGGATCTACTGCTACAGATGTATATATGGGATGGATTCAGATATTCTGGATGACCAACTGGAATAGTAACATCATTGGTCACCAGTCATCATCTGCCACCCAGGTGTTCGATATGTACGAGAAATTGATGAATGCCATTCCTACATGGCTGTTCTATGATATTGGAATACCTTTTAAAGAGGATCCTCGCAAACTCAAAACATCAAGCACACAGAATAACATCAAGTATCTCATACCACGCGATTGCAAGATACAGACTGGTTCCGCTCGTAACCCAGAATCATGCCGTTCTGCCGATGCAGCCATGGCACATATCACAGAGGAAGCCTTCTTCCCGAATACTACCGAGTGGACTCCCCAGAAGGTTATCAACGCTGCGGTTTCTTCTATCCGTGTCACCGTGCCATTAACATTCATCGTCCGAGAGTCAACACCAAACGGACGTGAGAATGAGTTCCATGATGAATGGGTCCGTGCCAACTCTTTCGATAAGGATGGAAAACGCCTCTCTATCTACACTCCATACTTCGTGCCATGGTTCGATATTGAGAAGTATATCCTTCCTTTCAAGACAGAGCAAGAGAAAATAGACTTTGTTATCTGGTTATACAAGAATCGTGAAGATGAGCAATATCATGGCTCTTACTTCTGGTGGCTTTGGGAAATCAAGGGTGCTACGCTCGAAGGAATCCATTGGTATGTGAACGAGTGCAAGAAGTATAATGATTTAGACGGTATGCGCCAGGAATACCCTTCTGATGATGTAGAGGCCTTCCTCTTCTCTGGTACTACAGTCTTCGACCCATACAAGTTGAAGGAAATGGAAGAGGACTGCAAGGGTATTGAGCCTATCATGGTGGGCGACATCGAAGGTGACTCCTATGATGCTGCCGATGATGCTTGCATGAATAATATCCGTTTTGTTGAGCGTTCCGGTGGACCTCTTAAGGTATGGGCTGGACCCGACAACTCCGAGATTGTCAAGCATCGTTACATTGTAGCCTGCGATATTGGTGGATCACATAAAACCTCCGACTTCTCAGATATAGTAGTCTTCGACCGTTACGATGAAATCTACGGTGGCGTTCCTGAGCTGGTAGCCGAATGGCATGGCCACTGCGATGCCGATCAGTTAGCCATGCGATGCGCCCAGATAGCCCATTTCTATAATGATGCTTATCTGGTCATTGAGAACAATACCGCTTACTCTCGCATGAACAATACCGAGGGCAACCAGTCAGAGCTGTTCTTCCCTATCCTCCTCCCACTCTACGACAACCTGTATAGTGCTTCCCAGTCCAAGTTGAAGAAGGTGAAGAATATAGAGATGAAATGGGGATTCAACACCAACAAGAACACCAAGGTGGCAGTAGTAAAGACGATGGCAAGAATCATCCGTGATGGTGGTTATATGGAGCGAGAACTAGCAGCCATAGATGAATGCACCTATTTCCTCTATTACAAGCAAAACGACTGCTACGGTGCCATAGCCGGAAAGCATGATGACCGAGTGATGGCTAGAGCCATTGCCCTCTACGTAGAAAAGGACATGCCTGCCCCGGAAATCATCCCATTCCGCTCAAAGTCCGATATAGAGCGAGAACGCCTCCGCAACCGCCCACCTGTAGTAGCCGAGCTGTCAGGCATAGGTGGTGGCAGCTAGCCCTCTCTCTGAGCCACCGTTCCAGGCGATTCCATCGCCTGTCCATATAAGTTAACAATTAAAAGTAAAAAGAAAAATGAAACAAAGTTATTCAAACCTGCTGCGTAAGATGCTGATAGCCATCTACCAGCCTGTAATCACTCGTATCGAGCTTTTCCGCTCAACTCGCATGTGGCAGAAAGGCGTAAAAGCCACCCTAGCCAAGTACCAGGAAGGAGGCGCTCCACGCTTCTACATGCTCTACGACCAGTCCCACAAGGATTGGGCTATCATGACCTACGACCCCAACCGCAAGCAGCTCCTTGCCTACCGTCGCCTAGTCCAGCTCGGTAAATGGAAGGCAACACGCTACTTCCATAACGTGGAAGACATCAAGGATGCCTCCTACTACTACACCCCATCCAAGTGGGGAGCAATCGGCTGCGATGCCGACAACAAGGTCAGAGCAAAGAAATTGAAGCAATGGCAAGAGTATTACATGTATCGTGTTTCCGTCCTGATGGAAAAGCTACGCTCCTACAAGAAGAAACATGGAATCTCTTAAGCCCACAAAAAAAAAGGAAGAGAAAGCCATCACGGTTTCCTCTTCCTCAACCTTTTTACCTTTAAACTAAAAAACTTAAAGTCTATATACAACGTTATCATTTTTATGTAGCTGTAGATGCCGATGGCAAAGCAGCCAAATCATTTGTACCACCGTTTCCATCTTTCAGATGTGCTGCTGGCGTACCAGTCTGCTGTTGCCCTGCTCCAGCAATAGGCATTTCGCCATTTGCTTGCTGCTGCGCTTGCATGGCTTCTAGCTTCTCCAACTGCTCCTTGAAGTACTTCTTCATTCTGATCGTACCAGGGAATTGCCCTACCGTAAGCATCGTATATGGGTCCATCTTACCGCTGGTCATGAAGTTCCAAGCCATATCGTTGTTCGTGGCCCTGATAATTGGGCTGTAAGCATCCAGGTCGATGGCTACGTCCAGATCCATATCCCTCATGGTCTCCGGATTGAAATGTATCTCGAAGTCATCCCCGGTCAGTTTCACGCTGTCCGCTGCGGTACAGAACTCCTGAATCAGGTACAGCTTCTTCTTGGCCACACGTACCTTAAAGTTGTTGAAACTCTCAACAAAGTCCTGTATGGTGGTAGATGATGATTCTCTTTCCAACTGATATTGCTTACCGCTGGTATTCCGGTGCTGTCCTTGAAGAGCACCCTGCACACCACTTCCCTCGCTTGCCATCGTCTTGGCAAAGTTCACCATGAAGTCAACACCTGCCGGAATACTCTTGTTGACCAGTGTCTGAGGTGGTTTACCTCCATTCTTGGAGTTCCATAAGATAAAACCATCTGTCTTGGTATAGTTCACCTGCATTTCATCGACGCTCTGTTTCTCGCTCAGAGCATTTTCGTCCACAAGCATCGTACCCTTGGCACCATTGGCCACGATGAAGTTAATCATCATCATATAATGGTTCAAGGTGCGCTGATTGTTTTCAGCTCGCATCGAGAAGCTTCTTATCTCACCATTCAGACAAGGATAGGCTTCGAAGGTGTATGGATGGATAGAGGTTCTGAATCCGTCCCTGAGCACATAGTATGGTGATTCCCTGGCATCCAGCAGATAGCCATTCGGTGTGATATATCTTCTGAACCAATAGGTTTCAGCCTCATCCTTAATATCGATGGTCTTAAGTTCAGAAGGGTCTACATAGTAGATAGGCTCACCATTCTCATCGAGCACAGGTAGGCCATTTTCATCTTTCATGATGTTGGATTCCTCTATCTTGCGTTTCTTCTCCTCGTAGAAGGCTCGTTGGTCGGGAGAGGCATAGCCGCAATCTCCACTCTCCCAGTCATGTACCCAGATGGCAGGTCTGGTTTCTTTTGTCCAGATTTCCAATACCCGGTACTTGCCTACTACTGAAGAATGGGTGAAATCATCTATTCCGGCATACTGGGCTTCACCAGTCGGGTGATAAGTCTGTTCGGGCGCAAAATGGTGCTGCGTCTGTAGATAGATCTCACTGAGTTTATTAACCTCTTCCTTGCTTCCATTTGTAAAGGTAGCAATAATCTCTCGCCAAGTCAAATCATGAGCCTCAGCAATAAATTCCACATCGCTCAGGTCATACTTAAAGAAAGGTGGTAAAGCTAGCTTAAAGATGTCTACAGAATAGTCAAAGATGCCATTCTTACCATCCCTCCTGCCATAATAGGTTTTCATGCCTATAAAGGCAAAGCAGCAGAAGGCGTAAAACATTCTTGCATCTAACTCTTGCCTGTCGTTCAAGTTGTCGTTCTGACGAAGGTATTCATTGAAGAAACTGATATAGTCTTCCTCGTTTGGATCCACGGCACTACATGTAGCAGTACTGCGCTGCTGGCGCACAAGGCCTACGAGCGAAAGAAGTTTGTCTCCGATTACATCGTATTCCAGTATTGGCATACCTTTCATTTCCATGTACTGCCGGATGGTAATTTTTCTTCCGTTCCATTCTATCAGCTCTTCCAACTGTCTTCCCATCACAAAGTCCTGCGCTCGCTTCCACTTCTTTCTCAGTTCTGCACCATCATAGAAGTATTGGCAAGCCCATTGCAGCAACAGAAGATTGCTTTCGCTCTGCGTAAACCGCTCCCGGCTCACTCCTTCAAGTGAGTCTGGTCCCGGCTCTGCATAGTTCGATATGTCATTTATTACATGATTGTCAACCATAATTCTTAATTTTTCGCCAAAAATACCGCATTTTTCTCGCTTATTAGTGATAAGTTGCGCAACTTAACATTACTTTTTCATATTTTCTCCTTATTTTTGTTCCGCATTTCATTTAAAACGTTTTAAATCATGGGTAAATCAATCAATGTACATGAAGCCTGCGTCATTACTAAAGATGATAAAGGCAACTTGTCTCTGGTAGGAAAGGCAAAAGAAGCCCTTACCACCTTGAAGAAAAATAAGGTTTCCGTCTGCATTCTTCTCTGCGACAACAAGAAGGAGGATGTGGAGAAGTTCCTTAACGACAATAACGTGCCTTTCGCCTCTCTCAGTACCAAGGAGGAGACCGATAAGGATGGCAACACCAAGCATATTGACCCACCAAAGGCAGATGTTACCATCATGCCAAGTTCCAAGGTCATCACTCTTCGAGACGATTGGCAGTGGTGTTTGGATGATATTGCCAGACGCCTTTGGGGAAAGGAAAAGAAGGAGAATCCGAAGAGTGAGCAGCAGCGCATGGATGACAGCATGGCTGATTACATACGCTGGGCAACACCAAAAAATGAACCAGATAAAGCATCTGGTACTTCTCTCGGATAACATCGCTCCAACATCTTCAATTTTCAAAATACGATTTTTATCTTTTTGTTAAAAATAAAATTTATTTGGAATTTAGAATTTTACGACTATCAAAAAGGGACTCGCTGTGAAGCGAGTCCCTTTTTCTGTTTGTAGAAATATAGAACATAAAATTGAATTGGCCAATGCTATTTTCGGAAATATAGAACATTTTTTAGAGTGAAGTAGCCCGAAGGCTACTCCATTCCGTTCAACGTTTTAAGCAGCTCCTTTCTGGTATTCCGAATCTCTACCAGTTTGGCAGTATCGTTTGTACCATCCATTTGCTTCTTAGCCTTATTCATCTTCCTCTTTGCAGCAGAGATAGCCTTTCTAGCCGCAAACAGTCGCTTGTTGGTCTTGCTGTTCTTAAAGGCATTTGCCTTCGCCTTATCAACATCCTTCAAACGCTTATACTCCTGATAAGTCTCCATGGTTCCGTTCCAGACGTTCTGTATTCTCCAGTCCTCCGTCACGTCCTCTGCCTTAGCCTTCATCAGGTACTTGCTTTCAGCCTTCTCCATTTCCTTCAAGTCTTCATCACCGTTCAGATAGCCCTGCACCATGTCCAGAGCCTCCTTCTGTGTGAAAGCCTTGTAATCACTCTGCGAGAGGAATTTCTTCATCTTCTGGCGCATCTTCTTCTTTTCCGTGATACTCTTGGCAGCATCAAAGCGCTTGCAAGCCACCTGCAGCGAAGTCACGCCATCATTCATTTCTGCACTCTCCAGTGCCTTCACACTGCCGATGGCAGCCTTAATCTGAGCCTCAGCATCAATACCGTTGCGTTGGCAGCTCTGATAAGTCATCACCACGCCCTCCATGTCACCGCTCAGGATAAAGTCCTTGAAGTAACTCTGAGCCTTCCATGGAGAGAAACCCTTGCTAGATGGGAAGAAGAAATCCACAGCCTTGAACTCCTTGTTCTCCTGACTAGGAATCAGGAAAGGTGCCCAGTACAAAGCATCCTTATAAAGCAGTCCGATGGTCTTGCCATACTTGCGCTGAATCTCCTGATCCGCATGGCTGGCTTGAAAATCGCTCAGATAGTTTATGTCGTCCAAGGTCATTCTCACCATAGGGTTAGCCTTACCTATCATTCTCTGAACCATCGGCCCAGGGAACTCCAGTTCACCCTTATGGTTGAAGAGATATTCCGGAACCTCACGGAACTGCTTGCCATGTCGGATATACATTTCTGTTCCATCCGCATATCTGCCAAGGAAAATCTTGCTCTGCTGACCAAGACTGTTGCCTCGCATCAGATAGTCATACCATTTCATGCCCTCGTCACCATAAGCCAGTTCATACATGCTCTTATAGCTTGGGTTGGTCTTTCTGATCTCCTCAGCCTTTTTGCGTTCCTTCTCCTCGTCCAAGGCACGGAAGGCAGCATTGATGCCATTGGCAATACCCTCATAAAATACCATGAATCCGATACCATAACAGAGCAAAGCCGAAATCTGTCTGCTTCTTCTGCCTTCATCCTCCGGTATAAGTTCCTTATGTTTGAGCCTCTTGTAATACTGTTTGAAGTTTTCAAAGGTGGCCTCATTCCATATAGAACCATATCCGGTTAATGCCAGGAAGTGACGTGTGGTAGAAGCATTCCAGTCTGGCGAAAGAAGAACTCGTCCGGCATAGCGCAAGGTACGATGGCTGGCTCCCAACACATCCCAGTGCTGACCGCCAAACATATCGTTCACAAACTGTCCGTCCTCGTCCAAAGCCCGGCTCAGTTCCTCCTCAGTCCAACCCTTCTTCTTGGCACGCTCTTTGGTCTTGTCTGCCCTCATACGATAGGTAGCAAGTTTCAGTCCGTCATGAAGGAAATCCCACAAAGCTACATCCATGCCCTTATTGATGAGAGAAAGCATCTGCGTTGCCACCTTCAATGGCATAGAAGCCTTAGCCACCGTTCCGGAAATTTTATTTCCGTCCTTCAACTTCTTCTGCACCTTTATCATCGCATCGCGCATGTTGTCAAACATGTTCTGTACATCCGCTGCAGCATAGTCGTTGGTCGCTCCGAACTTCACCAGATGGCTAGCAGCCTCTTGGAAGTCCTCAGGATTGGCGAAGCAAGGCAGCTCATGGTTCTTGGCTGTATCTGCAAAGATATACTTCATAAAGTTGGCCATAGCCTTCTTAGGACCAAACTCCACCATATTCTGTACCATATAAACCTCCGTCAATGCTCCAGCATGGAAACCACTAAAGCCCAATTCCAGTTTCTTGGCACTAGAAGCAAGCGTATCAAACGTTTTCCAGAATGGGGAAGACTGATAGGTATCAAACACAACACCAAATCTGTCACCGGCACTAGCCTCACTATAGAGCACCTTTTCGTTGTCAGTGATAGGATTCTTCACCTTCACTTGCTTTGGAGATACATTATATACCCATACAGGGCCTACGCCCGGAATCTCAAAGTACTTATATTGCTCCAAATTGAATGGAGCAGAAGAAGAAAGTAGTGGATCAGTAGAAATTACCTCTCCTTTTTCATTCCGCTCTATCACGTTCAGTCCGGTCAACTCCTGCAACATGGTCTTGTTAGCCCAAGCCTCAATATTACTTCTGCTGTAGTAGGCCATCATTTTCGTGATGTCGGTAGTCTTTGGCACAAGTCCGGCATAAATACCTTCCATTAATGTACTGATGGTTCTCGGCTTCTCATTCGGACTCTTGGTGCGCTGCCTATTCTCCACAAAGGTAGCATACGCCTCAGGATCAGATTTCTCTTTATCCCAAATATGATTTACGTAGTCAACATTATAACCAGTGCCAGCTTTCAAAGTATGATTATCCATCAACCAGTCGTAGGTATAGTTATACCAGTCTCGGATGGAATCAATGGCAGCCTGCATTTCAGGAGAAAGTTCCTTATAATTGATACGTCCAGGCACTACCCTCTCTTTTACGAGTTTCAAAACATGTTTACTGAGGATGTCTGTTCCATCACATGGTACAAAACCTTCCTCGCCCTGGTGATTGGCATTAATTGCCTGAGCCATTTTGCTTGCCACCTCGCTCACAGCCTTAGGATCATCGTATACCTCTATCTCCTTGCCTTTTTTAATCTCTGTATGCTTCTTTGCTGTCTCGGTAATCAAGTCTGTCACGTATGGCTGGATAGCCTCAACATCAGCTGGCTGAATATGGATATGTCCCTTATCAAAAACACCAGTGGCATTCAGATTGTGCGCCATGTCACGCAAACGTCTAGGAGCCTCTATTATATAAGGTATAGTCTCGGCAAGTTTTTCTGCCCTGTTTTTCTTTCCCTTGTAATCAGATAGCAACTTGTCAAAAACACCGCTATCAGCCATCTTCTCGATTCTATTCTTCACATCATTGATATAGATGGCATCATCTGCACTCGCCTCCTCCATATTCTTGCGTCTATGAATCACGGCATGCTTAACGGTCATTGCTGCACCTTCCTTGCTCACGTCCGTACTGGTCACCTCGGCCAAGTCCTGCATCACTTGCTGCTCCAGTGCATCAGCCTTCGGATTGGTCTCTGCCGGATAAATCTTACCCTCATACAAGTCCAAATCTGCTTGCTGCTGCTCCAACAGATCATGTTTGGCTAGCCAGTCCTCATACTTGCGTTTCACCTCCTCCTGCTTCTTCTTTTCGAAGGCAAACATATCTGGCAAAGGGTCTTCCTGGTCCTTCATGGCTGCCTGCCATTTCTCATATTCATGAATACGATTCATGTAGGCATCATCCTCTTCATTTTCCATTCGGATAGGCATACCAGTAGGTTCCTCGCCAACAAGGTGGTGGCGTTCACGCCAGTCTTTATTGAGCTGTGCCCATTCCTTTTTGCCTGCTTCATCCTTATCAATGTCGTAGAACATTGGAGGCTCTGGGTTCTCTTTATCCTCGCGTGCATTCTGCCATTTACGCCACTCCTGTACACGTTTCATGTACTGAATAGTGCTTTCGCCCTTCTTCTGGCGTGGTTTACCCTTACCTGCACCATCAGATAGCGCATCCTTGATTTCAGCATTGCTAGCCTGCTTCATCATGGCTTCCTGTTTCTCCTGAGGCATTTCGTCCCAAACGTGCAGAGCCTTGCCAGCCTTCATCAGGTAGTATCTCAAATCCTTGTCATTGAGAAGTCCAGGCACACGAATACCCAGTTTCTTTAATAATCGGATAAGGTAATGCTTAATCTTAGTCCAAAGAGTAAAGTCCTCTGCTGATTTAGGGCCATCCTCTGCAAGACGAGCAATATACTCTTGCGTTCCCACATTCATGCGGTCAGGGTTTTTCCAGTCCGGATCATACTTGTTGGAAAAGTCAATAATCTTGCCTCGAACATCCTTACCTACGGAACGATAAACAAAGTTGGCGAACTTTCTCACGCCATCTTCACCACTAAGAAGTACTTCCATACCCTCATGGCCTATCTTTTCATGAAGCACCGTTCTCTCAGCCTCGTTGGCATCAGCACAGTTAGGCAGATAAACATGAACAGTATGCGTAGTAGGGTCATACCATCCGGTAGCCCCATTCTTCACATCACTCAGATAAGCATCTGGAACCTCATCCACAGAAGTGTAAACTGTAGCCTCAGCACCACCCAGTTTGTTGGCAGTGTTCACTACCCGGTCGCTCACTTGTTTCTGCTTGTCTGCATCCCAGTTGTTTTTGAAGATAGAGCTGCCAAGTCGTGCCAATACATTTCTGCCCGACAAGTCATCCTTATTCAGCAGAGGAGCAATCACGCCCTTGGTCAACTGCACCGGAATACCATTGCCAATGATGGTGTGGGCCAAAGATTCTGTCTTAGGCAATTTATAGTCATCGCCCAGTCCGGTAATCCTAGCTAATACCCTGCCATCTGCACGCAATACCTTTCCACCCGGCATGATGATAACGTCTCCGCTTTTGGTTCTCAACGTTGGCAGAATCTCATCCCCATAGGCATGAGGAATCTTGCCATCGGCATAAGCACTGCCCATTACGTAAAGAGGCTTCTCCACCTTCTGCCAGTCAATTCCGTCAACCTTCAGTCTGGCATCCATCCATGGAGCCACACCGCTTTCTTTCACCGTGAGGGTAGGAAGAATATCCTCCACAGCCTCTAGCCATCCACCCTTACGTGGTTGCTTCTTTGGCTTTTCAGGTAGTTCTCCGTCCTTCACGGCTCTAACAATCAGTCTCTCCCTGCTGGTATAGCCACCATAGTCTGCGGCATTATACACATCAGAATCCCATGTATAGCCATTCTTATCAAGTGCCTTGGTGATAATCTTCATCGCCTCAGAGTCCTTGTAGCCCTTCACGTTCTCGATAGTCACCACTCGCGGCTTCACGGCATCAATGAATTCAGCAGTACTCTTGGCAGTCTCCTTGTCAAGCTCCACCTCTCCACTATTACTTTTGGCCTGCGAATAGTTCTTGCATACAGGCGAAGCATGAAAATACTCTACCTCACCATCAATATGCTTCACCAGTTCCTTCGGATCCACGTCTCTCACGTCAGCAGTTACAATATGCTGCCCGAAGTTGTTGCGATACACGCCACTTATCTTCCGGTCATATTCCACAGCCACCACTGGGTCGATGATACCCTTCAAACCTTCCTCTACCAGTCCACCACCGCTAAAGTAGGTTCCAGCCTTCATCAGAGAATCAGGGTGCTTCTTCAACTTCTGCTCCATGATAGGAGATTTCACGATACCCTTACCGCCCCATTCTTTGAAAGCGTCCTTGGTCATTTTCACGTCCACAAACTGAGCCTGCGGAAACTCCTTCTTCAAATCTGCCATTTGCTTCAGGAACTTCTCCTTAACCTCTGGGTTCTGTCTGCCTTGCTCCATGGTCGTGATAGGTACACCAAGTTTGGCAAGTTCTCTCAACTGGTTAGGGGTAACAACATTCCAAGGAATAGCCAAACCTGTACCGCTCAGTTGGGCAGCGATTTTCTCAGCCACCTCCTCGTCAGGCACGATTCTCACTGCCTTTCTCCAACGAGATAGCATCACGCTTCTCTGTCTGTCCTTTGGCAGAAGACTGTTCACTGTTCCGGAAGTCCAAGGCACCAAGCCTACAGAGTCCTTTGCGCCCTCGGCATGATAACCGCTCGTCTTCTCGCTCTCAGGAATCTCCCATTCTACAACCTTTATGTTACCTCTAGCGTAAGCACCAGAGAATTGGTCGTTCATCACCGAAGTTGAAGTGTGCATGTAAGGATTGTAAGCAGCTGGCACAGGACCTTCTCCTGCCCCAGGGTTCTTATCGGTCTTTACAAGTTGGAATTTTCCGTTCTTCACAAGATCCGGTCTTTCATCAGCCCCCATCCAGGCACCAATCTCGGTAGCATCAGTACGCTTTCCGTCAATAATGGCAGCCATAGGCGAATAGAGTTTGCCATCCACCTCCTGCATTCCGCTATACATTCTGAAAGTCTTCTCCTTATTCAGCCTATCCAGTTCCTCCGGCTCTGTCACTCGATGGAATCGTACATCTTGCTTGCGAGAATTGAAACGCTTAGAAGGAGGAATAACGTCACCATTATCATCATAGGTAACAAGGTCGTTCAACTTTCTATTATTCTTGGCATTCTTGTATTTATACGCCTTGCCATCATCAAAGCCAAACTCGTTTGCGTCATTACCATCCCACCACAGTTGATTAGCTGGCACTTCATCCGCTATGATACGATATTTGCCTTCCAGACGGTTTGTTCCGTGCATTTCGGCATATTTCTTAGAAGGAGTAACCCAGTCACCATTACGCAACTTGCCTTCCTTCACGGAAGTAGGAACGGCACGATAAACCTTCACCTTAACATCCTTCTCGCCATTCTTAATAGCATCAATAGCCGTATTGATAGCTTTCACTGATTCCAATCCATGAGGAGTGTTCTGAGAATAACGCTCAGGATGAGAGAAGTAATCGTCTGGCTGAGGAGTATAGCCCAAGGCAATATCTTCCAGGTTCACATCCGAGCCACTAGACTCCCAATCGTCACGTCTCGCCTTGTCGCTTTCATATCCAGGGTTTCCCGGAGCAGCCCAGGCACCTACACCCTGATATGCGCTTTCGGTATCATCATAGCCCTTGCGTCTGGCAGCCTCATCAAGCATTTCCCTGGCAGTAGCATCATCACCCTTGGCAAGAGCATCCATATACTGCTTGTCAAGTTGATCATCAGGAATCAGAGAAAGTTCCTCCAGGTGCTTTTGTCGCTTGGCTTCCTCTTCCTCTGCTCTCTTTCTAGCGGCTTCCATGGCGTTACGCTGCGCCTCCATCTGCTGCTTGCGCTCCTCTATCATGGCATCAACGTCACCAAAGTTCTCCTTCAAGGCTTCATTTACAGGCACGGTGTACTTAAGAAGTTCCTTGAAAGAGGAAATTTTATCTTCATTTGCCTGCAACAAATGGCGTTTGATATTGGCTCTGGCACGTGCAGCCTCAGATGTAGAACCCTTCTTAATAGCATTGGCATACATCGCCACATCTGCCTCATCTACACCAAATTGCCGAGAAACAGCCTTTATTTTATCCTCCACAGATAAATTTCCACCATTTCCCTTGGTAGTTTCGATATTATTTCTTATATTTGCATCGCTATGAGGATTCAGGACGCTATCCTTTCCGCTTGGGTTATTTGCGGATGGAGTTAATGCCGAACCTTGATTCTCGCCCAAGGAATTAGAATCGCCTCTGAAACGATTCCATAGCACTTTTGATTCCGTCAATTCTTTCACAACTTTCGAAGGATCTATTTGATGTGCGCTAATCGCCACTTCCTCTTCACCCTGCTTTACTGTTATGGATTCATAGTTCAGAATCTTGTTTCCATCAGCCTTTTTAAAGGATTTGATGAACAGATATTTAGTCTGTCGTTCCGCACCTTCTTTTGGTGCAGACTTCTCCAAGATAACGTCAGGACGCTCCAAGGTAGGCTTCAACAGACCAAATCTTTTGATTCGGTCGTTTCTTCCTGCCTTCTTATATTGGTTTTCGCCAAGTTTGATACTTCCAATAGGAGTCGTAACACGGCTATCCTTGCCAAATTCTTTCAGCCAGTTTTCTTCCGTATGCTCTAGAATCCGTTCTTGCTCAGCATTATCTTCCATCTGTTTACGCAAAGACACTGCATCTTCCTTAGTCATACGAGACTTCACGTTACGTGGGTCCACACCATTCGCCAGATCTCTCAACACAAGATTACGAATATCTTCCAAGGTCATTTTCTTAATGTCCTCAGGCTTCCACTTCGTAAATGTATCAAGGGTCCAATACCAGAACTTCTTCAGCCACTCCTTCAACTTATTGATAACACTCAGTTCCTTGGCTGTATCAAGCGGATTCTCTTTGATAGCATCCTTAGCCATCTGTTCCAGAATGGCAGCTCCGTCCTCACCAGTCAAACGAGCGAAAGCCTCATCGCAAATCTGCTCATCTGTCAGATGATTATAGTTAGGATCCTGCTTCAAATCGGCAAATAGCTGGGTCTGCATGATGAGTTTATCACCATACTCTATAAGTTCCGGATTCATGTTTTTGGCAGCAGTACGCCAAAGATGTTGATACTCATGAATAGGAGTATTAGGATTCAGATGCTCCTGGTTCAGCACAATCTCCTTGCCATCAGTGTAGCCATAAACTACACCCTTACCCTGCGCAAACTTGGTATGATCAACTATTTTCATATCCTCAGGCTTGAAGATAACATAGTTGGTATCACCTTCCTCTGCACCACCAAAGTTACGACCAGCTTTATACTTGATGCCAGTGTAGCCAAGAGAAGATAGAAGTTGGCTTGCTGCCTTATCATCATTGAACACACCATTGGTTTCCCTGTTTTCATCCTCAATGATTCTCATTGAGATTATTCTATACAAGTCTTCAAAACTTCTATCCTTCTTGAAGTTCTTAATATCAAATACACGAATAGCAGGAAGAGCAGCAACCACTTTGTCAATAAGTTCGTCAGTTATAGGAGCATCCCAATCCAGATAGTTGCTGCCATTATCATCAGGTATATCCACCTCATAGAGATTATGATATGGCTCAGCCAACTTCTTCATTTCATTGTAGAAGTCAATCTTTTCCTGCTCTGTAAACTTGTCATTCATGGCTATTTTCTTATCACCATGCAGGAATGATTCTAGAGTAGGATATTTCTTGGCAAACCTTGTACCATTGGAATGCTGAATGCGATAATATGCCCTAGAAGGGTCATTGTCCATCAGAGTAGCATAATTCTTTCCAATCTTCTTAGATGATGTAACATAGCCACCCCAACCAAATGCTTGTGAACCTTCACCCTCACCGATGTGGTCGAAGTCAAACTCAGAAAAGCTAGCACCAGTACCATGATAAGTGCGTAAGAATCTCACTCCAGGCTCAGCTACAGCCTTCAACTGTCTATCCAAATTCTTATATTTAGCAAACAAGGAATCAAGTTTATCTTGATATTTTTCAAAGGATTTATTCCTACAATCATTCCAAACATCATCAGGAATATCGTTTTCAGAATCCAGTCCATGCTCATCCATGTACTCCTTCATCAACTGAATTTGATAATTATTACGTTCCTGCCCAGTTGAGTTATAAGCATCCTCAGTCTCCTTAATCTGCTTTTTCAACTCATTCTTCTTACGAGTCTGTTCATCTATCTTATATGGATCAAACTCCGAAGGGAATGAGCCAGTAAGCCCAGCCACATTGTCCTCAAAACTCTTATCAAGATTGAAAACCTTGTAGTTACCCCACATAAGTTTATTATAGTAAGAACGCTCCTTTCTAGCCAGTTCCTGCTTCTCAAAGTATTCCGGCATCTTGGTAGGATTGCTCATATCCACCACGGCATACTGCTTCCACTTATCCGGGCGCAACTCCTTGGCAAAGTTATAAGCATTCTCGGCAGCCTTCTTCTCCTCTGGAGTCTTAATCTTAAATCTCATTTCAGGCTGATTCAGCAGCATGGCAAGATTCAGATTATCCTGCGCCTCAGCCACCTTCTCCATATCCTCATTGCTAACCACCTTCACCGGAATGCCAGCCTTCTTAAGCATAGTAGATACGGCATCATAAGCCACCTTCTGTGCCTCCGTCAGATTCTCCGGCTTCACTTCTTTCACATCGCGGTGAAAAGGAAGATCATCCATACTCATCGGTGCATCAAAAGGAAGAGCTTCATTTGCTTGCTTAGCCTTTTTCGCCTCCTCATGCTGAATCATGGCATACTCACGGAAAGGCTTAGTCTTGCGATCAGAAGACTCCAGCCACTTATCAAAGGTAACCTTAGGCACAGAAGTAACCTTACCAAGTCCCTTCCAGCCCTTAGAGTAGTTACTGAGATAAGCCTTAGTAGCAGCCGCCTCATCAGGATAGCCATACATCACCTTATGCTCATCAAACTCTCCAGTCTCTGGGTTCACCTGATCAACAACATAAACGTTACCATCAAAAGTATCAAGGTCTGCAGCGTCATTGATGAACATATCAATATGGTCACCATCCACGCCTATCTTGCCCAGAATATAGCCGTAAGTATCGTGCATGGTCACGCTCCAAGGCTTGCCCTGCTCATCCTTACCGCTGCGAGTCACGCCCTTTGGAGTCTCAACAGTAAAGTCATATCCCCCAAAAGTCAAATGCCCCTTCTTATAGTTTCCTGCCTTCTTCTGCGCCTCTGTAGGATTGGTTTCAGTCTCAGAGATTGCAGTTTCCAGTCTGTCCGCAAATGGAGCAGTCTCATCATTGATCTCATAAGAGGTCGCTTCCTCCATCATTTCTTCCTCCTGATGCTCTAAGGTTCGCAACTGCTGCTCTGCCACAGACACCTTATTATTTAAGGTGTAGTTTTTGAGGTCTGAGTAATTTTCAACACTACCAATAAGATTAAGGAATGCGTCTCTTATGTCCTGATCGGAATATCCCATTTGCTTTAGTTGCTCTGGCATGTTATCATAGAGAATGTGTACAAACTCTGGAACCGTCTTACCTTCACCTTCTTTGGCGAGTATCTGCAATTTATTGAAGTCCTTTCGTCCCAAACCAGTTTCTTGCTTGATTCCGTTAGAAAGAACACCAGCCTTGTCTTTACCCTCATAGTTCAAAGAGAAACGGCCGATATTGCTAGCTACATACTCTTCAATAGTGTTTGGCTCTGTGTCGGTAAAGTCAGTAGCACCTCTCACCTCTTCGTAGATGGCATTGAGAAGGCTAAGATTACCTGTCTTGATGGCATTCTCTACCTTGACGGCACGCTGCTCTGCAGGTGTCATATCCTCCATTGCCTTGGCTCTGGCTTCCATATTTTCCTTACGATAAAGCGTTTTAAGTTTATCGGCCTGTACCTTTAAATCCTTAGCCGATTCGGTCAAGTTCAGCTGGCGTGCCTGCAACTGGGCCTTGGTTGTGTTCAATTCTTTGAGTTGCTCTGGCTCCAGGTCTATCTCTCCATTCACATAGCGACCAAGCACCTCATCAACACCATCAATCTCTCGCTGTACCTCGTCAGACTGGATGCGGTAGATTTTCTTACGCTCCGAGGTAATATAACTGCTAGCCTCATCCATTGTAGGATATTGCTTCTTTAATTCCTCATCACTAAGCACAGCAACCTCGCGTCCCTCGATAGGAGTAACTTCATCTTCATTCACACCGGCATCAGCTATCTTCTTGGAACGATCAGCCTTGATAGCATCAGCCTCCTCAGGAGTCATCACGGCTGAACGGATTTTATTCCAGTTGTTGAAACGAGCTTGTAAGTCAACTATCTGTCCCTGCATCTGCTTATTGGCCAAAGATCTTGTTTCTGCATTTTCAGGGTCAAGGTCGGCATTAACAGATAACCACTCCTCATTATTAGCGATATGCTCTCGTAACTGATTGATACGTTTCTGAAGGGCTTGTTTCTCGGCTACAATATTAGCGAAAAGTGCCTTGCGGTCTTCCCCGGCTGTTTCCTGAAGGTATTCTGCTGCCACCTTAGGGTCGGTCTGAGTATCTGAATAGTCCGGCTTACCAACTGCATAACCAAAGATACCCTTCCTGTAACGCTCTTGCTTATCTGCCTCAGCCTTTTTTATTTGAGCCTGCTCACGTTCATCGTCCTCGGCATCCAAGTGCTCATTAATTGTGTTATCAAGCGCATTCTTGCGCCATGCAGCAAACTCTTCTTTAGACAGGGGAAGATAATCTTTACCATCAGTAAGCACAATCTTTCCGTCCTCGCTATATCCGGCAAAGGTCATGTTGATATTAGCATCACCCTCCTCCATGGCAACTGTAACCTGGTCATTCGGCTTCAAACCGCTGCCATCAAACTGGCTGATAAACTGCTTATTTCTTGCATCCTTCTGCTGAGCCAAAGAACTCTCAATGTATTCATCAAGAGGAACAGGAGTGCCCACCTCTCTAATCTCGGCATTAGATACCTGCTTAATTGTAGGCTGTCCCTGCTCATCTGGAACGACAACAAAGGCTCCACCATATTCGTTAGCCTTCTTCAGGAATACCTGTTTTCCGCTATCCAGAGTAGCTGGCATGATGTTTCCGTCTTCCGTCTGGTATGGCCAGAGCTGTTCCTTCAAAGCCTCACCATAGCCATCATCGGCATGCTGCAGAGCATCAATAGCGCCCTTCTTGGCATCCATTGCCTCTACATACTTACTGATAGCCTCTTTTTGTGCTGGAGTCAAACTACTTGCACGCTGAGCCACAAACTGCTCCATATCTCGACCTTCATTATAGGCATTGGCTACAATATCAGGCATCTTCTCATTGTCAGCAAAA
>ERZ1026868.179-NODE-179-length-50330-cov-8.145997_pt1 | contig 50330 bp, 47 predicted proteins | sample MGYA00380164_ERZ1026868 | MGnify/ENA primary metagenome ERZ1026868 (study PRJEB33269, sample SAMEA4719800) | human gut metagenome | biome: human-associated habitat; feature: organic feature; material: feces | place: Cameroon | collected 2013-10 ...
TTACAGTTATTCAAATAAGAGCCAATAGTCATGATTTGACCATCGTATTCATCAAACCTACAAATGATAGATTAATTCAAATGTGTTATACTAGCATTGCCTATGAAAGGGAACAAAGTAGTTCTATACCAAATCAAAACTAACTCTGATTAAACCAAAAAGAACACTATCAAAATGAACAAAACTGCTATCGAATTGTTTGCCGGCGTCGGAGGATTCCGTGTTGGTCTCAACCATATAACAAAGATTAACAAAGAAGGAAAAGCTATTGAACGTGGTCCTTGGTCTTTTGTTTATGCAAATCAATGGGAACCAGCAACCAAAGCGCAGGATGCATTCGATTGCTATAAAAAACGGTTCTTTGCAGGGAATGAAAAAGAGTTCAGTAACCTTGATATTTCAAAGGTAAATAAAGAAGATATTCCAGATCACACCTTACTAACTGGTGGTTTTCCATGCCAGGATTATTCTGTTGCCCGCTCCTTAAAGAATGAAAAAGGAATCGAGGGAAAAAAAGGTGTTCTTTGGTGGCAGATCAATGACATTCTAAAAGCTAAGAAACCAAAATTCGTGCTTTTAGAAAATGTAGACCGCCTTTTAAAAGCGCCTGCAAAGCAGCGCGGACAAGCGTTCGGAATCATTCTCCGTTGTTTTGCAGATCAAGGCTATGGTGTCCAATGGAGAGTTATCAATGCAGCAGATTATGGACATCCTCAGAGACGGCGAAGAACCTTTATTTTCGCATTTCATAATTCAACCAAATACTATCAAAGCTTTAGCCAGAAAGCAGCTAAGAGAGAATCTTCAATCACGGCCATTGAGGATAGGATGTTCTCAAAGCCTTTCAAATGTCATAAAGCCGAAAATAGTCTTTTGAAGATGTGTGACATCGGAACAGATGATTATCCTACTTTGGCTGATGTGTCAGAAAAATTTAAGTTTGGTTTTGAGAATACTGGCTATTGTCTTGACTATAGAATTTATACTCTGAAAACGGAACCCTTTTCCAAAAAGAAAGCAAAGACTTTAGGAGAATGTTTAGTAGATAAGGATATCCCTGACTACTGCTATCATTTGAATTTCGAAAAATTCAAATACTTAAAAGGCTCTAAGCATATACAAAGAACAGCAAAAGACGGACATAAGTATGTTTATTCCGAAGGTGCCATTGCTTTTCCGGATGCACTGGATAGACCAGGAAGAACAAGGCTTACTAGTGAGGGGACTGTCAATAGAAGTTCTCATTATATCTGTGATCCTATCAGCCATCGTTATCGTATTCTTACTCCGATTGAATGTGAAAGACTGGATGAATTTCCAGATGATTGGACGAATACCGGAAGGAGCAGTAAGCGTCGTTATTTCAGGATGGGTAATGCGCTTGTGACTGGTCTTGTCCGTGACAGGGGCGATGCGATTTCTTCTATTGTGGCTAAAGAGGAATAATTATGGATTCTTTTGTGGATATTGCGAATCTTCTTGTCTTCTTAAACAAATTCAAAGGATATGATGATAAGCAACTGTCTTTCTTGCTTGGTTTTGATACCAATGCGAAGAACAGACTTTCCCTAAGGATGAACAAAGTCGCTGAGAATTTCAAAGGAAAAGATTATTTTTCTGTTCTTTGCAAACAGGAAAACATACAGCTAAAAACAATCCAGCTGAATGAGAACGGAAAGGTCAAAGAAGCTATGTCTTTTCCTAAATTTGACTATGAGTCTGTTGATAAAGAGTGTTGGGAATCTTCCGATATCTACAAAATACTATCAGGATATTTTATATTCTGTGTATTCAAAGGCGATTATTATTTAGGATCTTTTTTATGGAAAATGCCTAGAGAAGACCTCTATTGTGAAGTAAAAGATGTTTGGCAGAAAACAAAAGACATTATCAATAGTGGAAATGTTGTGAAAGATACTGGAGATAAAACTAAACTTAACTTTCCAGCAGAAGCAGAGACAAAAATCTGCCACGTTCGGCCACATGGAAGAAATGCCCTGGATTTTTCTAAATTACCCGTGAAGGATGCTAGGACGGGATGGGAGTATTTGCCAAAGCAGTCTTTCTGGTTGAATCATTGTTATCTAAACAAAATCGTTGAAGAAAATAGAAAACTGTTATTGAAATCAGGCAATAAAAAAGGAGAACAGGGCAAATGAAAATCGATACTAGTAATTTTAAAAAAGGACTTAGCAAACGTCTGACAATTGGAAGAGAAGCAACGAAGGAGTATCAGTCCTATTTCATTCCGATTGACCAGCTTTTCTTTAATGACCAGAATGGCCGTATTGCAACCTATATTGAAGAAGATGGCGGGGAAGCTAGAGGATGTCTGGAAGTTGGAGACTTTGACAAATACAATGATATTATTGCAGGATACATCAAGGCTTCTGCTAATGACAATGGTGATTCCTTTAAGAAAACCAAAGAGGACATTAAGAGCAAAGGACAGAGGATTCCGGGTGTAATCCTAGATGATGGAAGAATCATTGATGGAAACCGGAGATTCTCCTGCATCCGAGAACTGAAAAAAGAAACCGGTGATCCTAAATTCGAATATTTTGAATGCGTTGTTCTTCCTTCTCCTAAGACGAAAAACGAAGCACAGGAGATTAAACTTCTTGAATTGAATATTCAATTCAATGATGATGAAAAGAAAGAATATAACCGAATTGATTTTCTTGCCAGTTTCTATAATGACACGAGGAATACGGATTCTCCGAACTGTATTGATAAGATTACCTATTGTCGTGCAGCTGGAAGGAAACCAACAAAATACGATGATAATAAACGGGTTGTAGAGACAAGGCTTGATTATCTTGAATGGATTGGTAAGCCAAAGGCATTTTCTTATCTTAAAAAAGATAAATTAGATGGCCCTCTTGAGGATATTGCAGGAGGTAGAAAGAAAATGTCTCAGGAAGAGTGGAATGAAAAGAAGAACACGATTTATTCTTATAGGACATTTAACGGACAAGGGGATCGCACAAGAAATATTCGTGCTTTGATGAAGGATGCAAAGCAAGACGGATTGAGTTATCAATCGGTAAATCAAGTCATCGAGAATCCTGATTTTCTTCAGAATCTTCCAAATGCCTTGGCAATCAAAGACAAAAAGCCAACGACACCAGAAGAGACGGAAGAACGAACTTCCTATCTTAAGAAACTACAGGATACTTTAAACAGCGCCTTCCTTAAAGGAAGCCAAGAGCAAAGCGAAAAACAATATAGGGAAGGGCCAAAGAATATTCTTAATAGTGTTCTAGATAAAATCAAAAATATCCATCCAATTGAGTTAAGGAATCTTCCGGAAGGTAGTAAGAATGAGATTCTGAAGCAAATTGAAAGAATTGAAGGAAAACTGGAAGCAAGGAAAAAGGCGTGTGATGATGACCTTGCGTGATGTTCATTTGCAGAGACATTATGATCCTGCTCATGATGGAACAGACTTAATAAAAGAGTTCTATCTTCCTTGTTTATCTGTCTCGAACCGATACGATCGGATTTCACCTTACTTTTCTTCTGCCTTGTTGAAGTCTTTTTCAATTGGACTTCATTATCTCTTTGCAAACGGAGGAAAAATACGGTTTATCTTTTCTTATCAGCTGAATCAAAGCGATAGGGAGAATATTGAAGAAGGATATCGAAAGAGAAGGAACCAGAGGGCGGAAAGTATTGACTCTTGTTCTTCTTTTCTTGCTTCTGACTTTGAAGTCGCTAATCTTGGGTATCTGATTGAACACGGACTTGCGGATGTGAAGATTGCCTTCAGGGTACGGGAAGAAGCTTCCATTCTTCACATCAAGTCTGGTTTGTTCTCTGATAGGGAAGGAAACAAAGTCTATTTCAGCGGTTCTGGAAATGAGACAATTAATGGAACAAGGCTTAATGCAGAGGAATTTACAGTCTTTGCATCTTACCTATCAGAGGAGCAGAAGCAAGATACAGAGTTTGGTGAAAACCAGTTCAATCTGATCTGGAATAACGAGTACTCTTCTTCTGTTCGTACTTTTTATCCTATTGGAAACCTGCTTGAAAAACTGAAATCTTTTAGCAAAGGAAAAATCTTTCATAGCAAAGACGAATTCTGTAATGCAAATGACTGCGTATTCATAGATATCGATAAAGAGAAAGGATGTATTCTTCTATCCGATCTTACAATCAAGCAATTACTTGGAAATCGATTCGTTTTGCAAACCTATAGGACAGATAATTGGGTTGAAATATCAAAGGGACAATATAGGATTTCTCGTCTGTCTCTTCATATATTGCGGGATTTAGTGATAAGACATTTAGAACAAAGCAAGGTTGCATTTGTCTTGTCTTCTTCCGCAGAAGAATATCTGAACAAACACAATCTTGACCTCTCCCAGCGGATTAATCTGGGTTTAGCAATAAAAGAAAACCGGGAACAGGAACTGTGGGGTGGAAGATATGCTGAGTTTTCAAATGTTGTCAATAATGAAAGGCAGGCTCGGTTAAAAGAAAGACAAAGGCAGAACGCGTTCTATCATTACAATAGGATTTCTTCCATGGACTTCTCTGTTCCAGGAACTGGGAAAACCTATATTTCTTATGGACTCTTTGCCTATTTATCATCGAAGAAAATAAATCAATGCACAAGTCTTGTTGTTTTTGGACCTCTGAACTGCTTCAAAGCATGGAAGGAAGAAGGAAAGGCAATCTTCGGAAACAAAAGAGAACTGCTTATCTTTGATATTACTCAGCATCGGGATGATTATAAGAAAACATTAGCACGGAACAAATATTCTCTATACCTTTTCAATTACGATTTTCTCGGAAACGGAAATGATTGGATAAATGAAAAAATCAAAGTCTTATCGGAAGAAGTTCTGTCAGATAAGACAATGGTTGTCTTTGATGAAATCCACAAGCTGAAATCATTAGATGGAGTGACCTCCCGTAACTTCATTCGATTGATGAATGATTGTAAGGATAAACCCGTCTATCGTCTTGCTTTGACTGGAACGCCGCTTCCTAACTCTTTCTGTGACCTTTTCAACTACCTTAGACTGTTGTATACAGATGACATTGAACAATCTTTTTCTATGCTTTCTCCAAGCCGTCTGAAAGCATCGGATGGGAATCCTTTTGTAGCAGAAAAGACAATCAATTCCTTGCTTCCCTATTTTGTACGGACAACGAAAAAAGAACTCGATGTTCCTCTGCCTGATCCAGATGATTATGATTCTCTTTGTGTTACACCTACGGAAGGAGAAGAAAAACTCTATCAGCTGATATGGAAGTATATCCAGAATCCTTTGCTTAAGTATATTCGGTTGATTCAAGCTTCCTCCAATCCCCTGCTCTTAAAAAGAAGAATATCGATGGAAGAGATGGATAGACTATATGATGATGACAACAAACAGGATTTCGGCCACCTGAATTTGGAGGAGTCCTCCTTGCCAGAAGATGAGCTGAATCAGATTTTAGAACAAGTAAAGATTGCAAGTAAGAGGCAAGCAACCATTGATAAAATCAAGGCTTTGGTATCCCAAGGAAGAAAAATTCTTGTCTGGTGTCTTTTTATTGATACGATTGATTATCTTTCTTCAGCTCTTACTTCTTTCGGCATTCGCTGTACAACAATCTGTGGAAGAGATGATGTATTCCTCAGAGACAATAAGATCAACGATTTCAAGTACTCAGGCACGCAGGTGTTGATTACAAATCCAAATACATTAGCAGAGTCTGTTTCTCTTCATAGGGTCTGCCATGATGCTATCTATCTTGAGTACGGGTTCAATTTGACTTATAGGCTGCAGTCTAAGGATCGTATCAATCGTGTAGGACTTGAACAAGGTACTCATACTCATTATTACTATGCGATAAGTAAGTCATGTTCTCTCTTTGGTCCTATTGATAATTTGATTCTTGATCGTCTTAATAGGAAAGCAGAACGTAGGCTTTCTACGATTGAATCTGGTAAGCTTGCTGTTATCGGAGATAGAGAAAGCAGGATAGAGGATATTAAATACATTCTAAGCAAAGGGATGTGAACCACCATCGTATTTCATAATGAGAATTCGAGAAAGACTGCAATCAAAACTGCCAGAAAAGGAGGAATAAGCTATGGCAGATAGTTTTGAAGTTGTCACGAATTCATTTTTAGAATATAAAAAGCAGTTTGTTAAAATGTCGACTCTATGTATTTATCGAGCAATCATACAAAAACATATACTACCAACCTTTAAGGAAAGAAAGCAATTGGAAGAATATGAGATAAATGAATTTGTGAAAAACAAAAGGAACGATGGTCTGAGTAGGAAGAGGATTAAAGATATATTGGTTGTTTTGAAAAGGATCCTACGTTTCGCAAAGAAAAATCATAGGAGGAAAATTGATGTTCACGAAATCCGAGTTCCATTGAAAGAAGAAAAAAAGAACATCCAAGTCCTATCCAAAAAGGATGAACGGAAACTTCTTTCTTATTTGCAAGATAACTTTTCTTTTGAGAATCTTGGAATTCTCATCTGTCTTCAGACAGGAATGAGAATCGGAGAAATCTGTGGATTGATGTGGAAAGATATCTCGCTGGATTGCAACGAAATATCCGTGAATCGGACCATAGAAAGAATTTATCTTAACGAAAAAGAAAAGAAGACAGAGCTGATTGTCAGTGAACCAAAGACGATTCATTCTAAGCGAAGCATTCCCTTAACATCATCTCTTTTGAAAATAAGGAAACCATTGAAGAAAATAGTCAATGATTCTTTTTACCTTCTTACGAATTCAAGCAAACCATTAGAGCCAAGAGTCTATCGAAACCATTTTAAAAAGCTTTTAAATGATCTTGGCATTAATCCAATCAAGTTCCATGGATTACGACATACCTTTGCGACCCGCTGCATTGAATGTAATTCAAATTACAAAGCAGTTAGTTCTATACTTGGCCATTCCAATATTTCCATTACTTTGGATTTATATGTTCACCCTAGCAATGATGAGAAAAAACGATGCATCGAGAATAGGAGGAAAGGTATCGAAGGAAGAAAAGATTTTTGTGTTTAAAAACAGATAGTTAGAAAATTCTGTGTTTCCGTTCCCATATTAGGTGAGACCGGAAATGGAGGATTAATCCATATGAGGTCTTCTACTGACAACCGCCGGGCCATCAAGGCGAAGCCAGGATGAAATTTAAAAAAGCTGCTTTGATCTTAAGGTATGTCTTAGACATACTGGCAGATCTAGCAGCCATAATTGAATTCATTCTTAGTGTAGTCGGTTAGTCTCTGGATTTCAAGGGTCCGATTGACCTTGAACATCTAGGCTAGCTCTTGGCCTGGCGGCCTCAGTCTTAGCTTAGTTGGATGGCACGTCAACAAATGTCACTTTATAGGAACAAGAGGAACCAGAGTTGAATCCGTTTCCGTTGAACTGGTTTGGGAAGGAAGACAGAGAGAATGATTGATTCTTTTTGAAGAGATCATCTAAGGACTGAGTGTGATTTTGAGAAAGCGGCATATCATAGTATCGGTTTCCAACACCCCATCCAGAAATAAGACGGATTTCATCATAGGCATCTGCATTCTTGGGGAGTCCATAGTTGTGTTCAGCGCGTTCACCGGATTCTGTATTAGAAATCGGATGCAAGGCGTGTGGCTGTTCCTTTAACCCTGTTATTGTTTCCTGTAAAGTGAAAAGAGAACTTGGATCATCTGTCAGCTTCCTTGTATTAGAATCCATCAGTCTGGAGTCAACATGGAAGACTCGTCCGCCTTGTCCATTCAATGGAGTCCTCTGATAGATATCCCATCCTTCTGTGTTCCTGTTGCGGTTTGCAAAGCAGTCAATTACGAGATATTCATCAAATGGATTGAAGAGGAGTTTTCCGTCCGAATCAATCTCTGGAACATAATCGTCCGAAGGAATGACTACCCTTGAATCCTCTTTATGAGAGGAAGTGTATAAGGTCCTATCATCGACAGACCCTGTAACTATGTTTGGAGTCACCCAGCCCAGCAGCCTCTTCGAATAGGGATTGTGATCAAAGACATTGTTGTCCATCCTATCTTTTCCGCCAAGAGGAGAATAGGTTTGCTTTCCATAGGAGTAGTAATCGGTAAGGCCTAACCTATGTCCTGTTTCGTGAATGATGACATGGGCATCGTTGATATCCTGATGCTGATAGGTGTAGCAGTAGTCATCCAAAAACTGTGTTCCTGCCCACCCATAGCTATTAACACAGGGACTATCTTTCGTGCCGACTTTTCCTGTGGTGGCAGTAAAGCCCCAGTAGTTGCTATTGGAATCGATATCATGAAGATAAATAATCCACCTGCCATCGATGGTTCCGTCTTGATCGGTATCAAAATCTTTTGCGTTTAGATGATAGGTTTTCCTAGCCCAGCTGCAGGCAAGATCTGCTAATTTTGCAGTGTCATCACTGGAAATATTCTCTGTGTTCCTAGAAGGAGCTAGCTCGGATGCGTTGACGTATCCCGTGACGCCACCTGTCAGATTGAGCTGACCAAAACTAGATTTATAGTAATAGGATCGAAGCGACTCGAAAGTGGTATCGGAAGAGTCACCAAAGAAGCAGGTGTTGATTCTCTCCCATGTTTCATTTGTTGCATCGTTTTCATACCCTGGCATGACAATTGGTATGACAAGCAATGGCACGTTTCCTTTGGATGGCATGTAGTGCCAGTTATGGACATTTGCTTGGCTATAGTCTGCCCTTGTATACTTCAACTTGACCTCATCGGAAGTATATAAGGTCTTTGTACTTGGTGTTCCGTTTTCTTCTTTTCCAGAAGAAATGGACAATTTCATTTTTGATGTACTATCTTTCCAACTCACGGAGTCATCAGAATATGAATTCTTTGCAAATTCGTTGTTTTCAGAAGTTGCTGATAGGGAGATGTTCACACTGATAGGACCTGCGTAGCCATTCACAGTGATTTTTAAGGTATGCATCTTATAATCACTGAAAACATAGTTTTTGGCATCTTCTCCGTCGATGGTCCTTGTATAGTCTGTGACCGCAACAGCAATATCTTTTGTACCTTCTTCTGTCTTCCTATGTGTTTTCAGAGTCATCAAAAGCCCGTCTGGGGCGAACGTCTCACCGATTTTATATCCCGTTTTTGGATAAGAGGTGATTCCTAGAGTCTGTTTGAAATCCGTGGATGGATAGACTTCAATAGAAAGAGTACAAGATTCGTATCCTTCTTTTGAGATTGTGTAGTTATAGCTACCGGTTTCTGTTAGCCTTTTTTTATCTTGGATGACATTCTTTTCTTCATCTGTAATTCGATAATCCGTAATGATTTCTTTTTCTCCGACTGGCTTATCATTGACATAAGTAAGAGAAGCAACGACAAGATCCGATAAGTCGAGCAATTCATATTGGTAATAAGAAGTGAGCGGATAATTATCGATATATAAAATCTTCTCGGTTTTTGCCTCTGTAGCAGAAACGGTAGGCGTTTCTGTTTGTGAAGGTGGATTTGTCTTTTCGCATCCTGCTAAAGGTAGCAGTGATAAGAAAAGAAGAATGGATAGTGTGCTTTTTTTCATCGTTTATTACCTGTTTATGATGCCGGATAATGGCTTCCATTCATTGTAACGCCTAGAGTTAATAAGAAAAACGGATTTTGCCTTCTACATCAGAAAACAATCAAGATAGCGTTTTTAAGGAACATGTTTGCTGGAAAAAACTACATTTCGTATTGCTTTGACAGCATTGTTTTTCTATGTAGGCGTTTTCAGAATTGCTAGGAAAAGGAAGTACTTATAATTTTTATGATATGGTTCTGAGCTTATCCATTACCTGCATAACGATTTTACTTTTCCTAGTAACTGCTCTCTTCTTTTCTTCCATTAAACTAGGGAAGTTACATTTATCGACTTTCTGGATGGTCACTCTTCTTGGCGCCATTCTTCTACTCGCATGCCAGTGTGTAGATAGGAAGGAAGTCATCTCATCCTTTACTTCAGATAGCGGAATCAATCCATTGAAGATTCTTGTGCTCTTCCTTTCTAGGACTATTCTCTCTATTTTCCTTGATGAACAAGGATTCTTTTCTTTCCTGGCAGAAAGCTTTGCAAAGAGATTTAGAAAAAACCAGTATTCTCTTTTCCTTTGTCTTTATCTTTTGATTTCTGTTTTGACTGTCTTTACTTCCAATGACATCATTATTCTTACCTTTACTCCCTTCCTTTGTTATTTCTGCAAACGATGCAAGGTTTCTCCTCTTCCTTACCTTATCAGGGAATTTGTTGCTGCCAATACTTGGTCGAGTCTACTGATCATTGGTAATCCAACCAATATCTATCTGGCTTCTTACGAGAGCATTTCGTTCTTTACTTATTTTGAGAAAAGGAGTGTTCCGACAATTGTCGGCGGCCTTGTTTCCTTACTCAGGTTATTGATTATCTTCCATAAGAACTTAAAGGATCCACTCCTTTATCAGGATGATTCTCAATCCATTAAACTGAAGAAGTTTCCGACAATTGTTGGTTTGATTCATCTTTGCGGGGCAACGATCCTTCTTTCTATCTCTTCCTTCTGTAATTGGCCAAGGTGGTTGATTGCTCTCTGCTTTGCTTTATCCCTTCTAATCTTCAGTCTTGTTTATTCCTTGGTAACAAAAGAGAACCATATCGTTCCTACTCTAAAACGAATTCCTTATAACCTGATTCCTTTTGTTTTATCTAGGTTTGTTCTTGTCCTTGCTATTAATGAAACTGGTGTGAGTCTTCATATCAGCCAAGCACTGCAAAGTACAAACCAAGTTTTTTCCTATGGTTTAAGCGGATTATTAACCGCGAATCTGATTAACAATATTCCTAGGGCTGTTTTCTACTCTACTCTTCTTACTGGAGCACAGACGAATGCAATCTATGCCTCTATTATTGCCTCCAATGTTGCTGCCTTCTTCACTCCGATTGGAGCCTTGGCGGGCCTTAGGTGGAGGAATCTATTGAAAAAACAGGAAATCAAAAGGAACTACCTTACCTTTATAAAATACTGTGCTCCAATCTGTATTCCGACTCTTCTTTCCATGTTGACGGTATTGAATTTTCTACCATACTAAAAACTATTTTTGAAGTATTCTTAGCTATAGAAGCTATGAATATACGAATCTGTTTTTTTATTATTCGGTCAGCACGATTAACAAATAACAGATAAAACGGTCAACACGTTGACCGAAAACAACGAAAAAGTATGAAATGTGATGACAAAAATACGCTGAAATCATAGAATATAGTTGATTGGAGAACATTAAAAGATGAACCATGAGACTTTAAAACAAATCATTTATGATCAGCATACTATTATTCAAGAATCAAAAATCATAGAACGTGACTATTCTTTTGAAGAAAACGGAAATTATGTTCTCATTGGATTAAGACGTGCTGGGAAGACAACCTTGCTTTATAAAAGAGTCCAAGATTTGATTAAAAAGGGTGTTGATTGGAAACAGATTATTTATATTAATTTTGATGATGAACGTCTTCTTGGATTTACAGTAAAGGATTTCGAAGACATTCTATTGACTGCTGAAGAAATCACTGAAAAAAAGAAATATTACTATTTTGATGAAATCCAGAACATCGATGGATGGGAAAGATTTGCTATCCGGTTGGCGAATGCAGGAAGGAAAGTGGATATTACTGGAAGCAATGCCAAAATGTTATCACGTGAGGTTAATGCGAAACTCGGTGGACGATACCTTACTAAAATAGTTTATCCTTTTTCTTTTGAAGAGTATCTTAAAGCAAATAAAGTCGATATTGATGCTTATTCATCTACAAAAACACAAGGGAAAGTAGCCAGTGCATTGGAAAGCTATTACCGATTTGGAGGCTTTCCAGAGTCACTTCGTTTTTCCAACAAGCGTGAGTATCTCTCAAGTGTTTATGAGAAGGTACTTATTGGAGACATTATTGTTAGAAATGGTATTCGAAACGAGAATGAAATTAGAATGTTGATGAAAAAGATAGCTGAGACTGTTTGTAGTAATGTTACTTACTCCAGTCTTAGCAATACGTTGAAAGCAATTGGATTTAATCTTTCTAGAAATTCAATAATTGATTATTGCTCGTATGCTGTTCAATCCTTCTTATTGTTTGGATTGAAAAACTACTATTCCTCCTTTGTCGATAAAGAGAGTAGTCCTAAATTTTATTTCTCAGATAACGGAATCCTTTCGCTGTTTCTATCAAAGGACGATACTGCGTTATTTGAAAACATTGTTGCAATTTTCTTACACGAGAAATTTGGTGATAGACTCTATTATTTGAAAAGCAGTAAGACAAAGCTAGATATTGACTTCTTTATACCAGAAGAAAATGTTGCTGTTCAGGCATGCTATTCAATCGAAAAGCAAGAAATCTTTGATAGAGAAGTGAGTCAACTTGTACGATTAAACGAAAAGGAAAGCGGAAAATATAAGCTTTATATTGTAACGAAAGAAGACAAGAGAGAGCTTTTCGTTAAGGGGAATAAGATTGAAGTTATTTCTTTGACTGATTTCTTGCTGGGGCGGAAATAAAAAACAGGGTCAGAGTTTTTCTCTAATCCTGTTTACTGATTATCGTACGATATGATGGTCGACGTCTAAGCAAATCTTTTCTAGTTCATCCGTTGTTAATTGCCGTGCCCGGTAGGAGAGCCTATTTCTAGTATCTTCAGAGAGGCAAAGCGGGAAATCTTTACCATAGACATTCTTGAGACAATTGTTCCTCGTTTTGTTTGGATCCCGGAAGAGAGCTGTCAGAATGGATAAAGCACGGATAGTAACATCTTTTTTATGGTCAATCCGGATAAAAGCAGAGTCGACTTTTGGAACCGGATTAAAACAAGAATGATCCACAAAAGTTAGAACATTGACCTCACTTGTCCTTTTAAGATAAGCGCCTAGAGGAGTATCTGTTTTCTTATTCGGCTCATAAATCAGTTTATCAGCGACTTCTTTCTGCACCATGACTCCTGCACTTTGGAATCCTTTTTCAAGCCTGTAGTTTAAAAGTTCGGAAGTAATGTTGTATGGAAGGTTTCCCATCCTAAGACGGGATTCTTTCTTTGAACAGGTATCTGGATCAAAACGAAGGAAATCAGAGTTGATGATGGTTGTATTCTCTTTATCTTTGAATAAGTCTTTTAGAACAGCAACCCTGTCCCGGTCTGCATCAACACAGATTAGCTTCTTTGCTAATGGTTGGATGCGGGTAGTCCTAGAACCTAAGCCAGGTCCGATTTCAATGACCGTATCAAAGGAATCTACGTTCCTTCCTTTGACAATCCGGTTCAGGATTCCTTCGTTGATTAAAAAATTCTGACCGAAGGATTTCTTCGGAGAGAGTCCATACGTATCCAGTAAGGATTGAATTCTTCCCTGTTCTGTCATTCTTGAATATCCTCCCTTAATTCTTCTCTTGTCTTACAGAGCCTTAACCTGGCATCTTCCACATTCTTGCTGGATGTATAGATCAAATGGTATTTTTCGACAAGTTTCCTTCTTTTTGCTTTGCTTCCAGCCCCAGTCAATCCAAGTTCTTCGAAGGTCTCATCTTCAAAAGAAAGATTCTCGTCGACTGTGATGTCATGCCGGATATAAGGACGGAGAAGCTTCTTGAGGTCTTCCCTTTCCCTCTGCGCAATACCGACTTTTCCCTTTTTAATGGCATCTGCTTTCTTTGCTTCGATGACATGGCAGGGACCGACTTTTTCTTCAATATAGTTCTTGATATCTCTTCCTGGGCCATCCGGATCTGTAATAATGACAAGTTCCCGGACCTTGTAGCAGAGCTGAAGAAAAGAAATAATATCTTTTTTGATAAACTTCCCTCCGGTTTTAACTACAAAAAGACAGCCAAGCTTCTTTAGCTTGTCTTCATCCGTTGCTCCTTCACAGATATAGATGTAACGCCGGTTTTCCCGTTCCATCCATTCTTTTTCTGTCCTATTTCCTTCCATAGAATGTCACTCCGTTCTGATAGATCTGTTCTGCTGTTTCTTCTACGTCTTTTTCTTTTAGCCTTGCTATTTGATTGATAATCAATGGCAGATAACAGGGTTCATTGGTTTCTCCGCGATGAGGGGTCGGAGCAAGATAAGGACAATCGGTTTCACTTAGGCAAAGAGAGATATCGTGCTCTTTGATGACTCTCTGGATTGTCTTAGCATTCTTGAAAGTGGATACTCCACCGATTCCAATGTGCATCTTGACAGGTAATCTCAAGTATTCATCTAATAGTTCCGAACTTCCGGAATAGCAGTGAAGATCGATGCTTTCCGGTTTCTCTTCCTTGATAATCTGGAACGTATCATAATCCGCATCTCGGGAATGAATAACAATCGGAAGATTCCACTTTTTAGCTAATCGAATCTGCTCGATGAATCTTTGCTTCTGTTTACAGACCACTGTTTCATCTTTGGAATAGTGATAGTCTAATCCAATTTCACCAATTGCTTTGATTTGATTTTTTCTCTTTTCCCTTTCTTTGTAGGCAGCAAAGAAATAATCATCGCTTTCCAAAGCGAATTCCGGATGAATTCCAAGGACCGAATAGCAGGTTCCCTTGAAGCTTTCCTCAAGCTTCAACACCCGTTCAAAGGATGGCAAGGAATCCGCTGTATTAAAAAGATAAATTACACCTGCTTCTTTCGCTCTATTTACAACATCTTTTGAAATATTATAGAGCTTGTCATCATCAAGATGACAATGTGTATCAATGATTCTCATTCTATTTTCCTAAACAGAATTTACTGAACAATGTCTGATAGATATCTTCCCTTGTTTTATTTTGGTTGTTTCCCTCAAGTTCATTCAGGAGAGACACAGACCTACGTAAAGTGTCACAGATGACATCGACATCCTTCGTCTTCCTTGCTGTCAGTGTATCTTTTACGTTCTGCTTAACTTTCTCAAGGAATTCTTCTTCTCTTTTACCAAGGAACTTTGAATCTTCTTTCTGATTAAGATCTAGATAATCAAACCTAAGGTTCCTTAAAGGAGTCAGATCATCTTTCAAGGAACAGATGGAAATATCAGCATCTTTCTCTGATTTGCGGATATCTTTTTTTGTTGCAACAAGAATGACTTTCTTGTCCTTTAAGACATCCTGAAGGTCTTTGTTCTTCTTCCTGTCATCGAATCCATTATCCGAAGCAAAAAGAACAAGATCGGCTTCTTTGATTGTATTGAAAGAACGCTCGATTCCAAGATTCTCGATTGGATCATCTGACTTTCGTATTCCAGCGGTATCCTTGAAGGAAAACTTGATTCCGTTGATTTCTTTTTCTCCTTCCACGACATCTCTTGTTGTTCCAGGTATCGGCGAAACAATAGCTTTGTCTTCTCCGACAATGGCATTTAAAAGAGTTGATTTTCCAACATTTGGTTCACCGGCAATTGCGATAGTGAAACCAGAATATTTTTGATTGGCCTTCTTTGTTTTCTCTATCAGAAGACTGAGTTCTTTTTCATCTTCCTCTAGTCTTTCCTTCACATTTTTCAGAGAGGATTCATAGTCTTCTTCACTTTCATCGTATTGGTTTTCGATGTAGTATTCCAAATCTGCGATGGATTCCAAAAAACGATTTTTTAAGTCTTCTACTATTTTGGTATTCTCACCACTTAGAGTACGCCTAGAGATGTCCTTTGCTTCCTTGCTGTTTGCATTAATGAGATCATTAATGCCTTCTGCTTTCAGTAAATCCATTTTTCCATTGAAATAGGACTGGGCAGAGAACTCTCCCTGTTTTGCTCTTCTTGCTCCATAAAGGCAGCAAGCATCCCTGAGTTCTTCTGAAATAATCCTAGAACCATGGATGGAAATATCAGCAGAGTCAAATCCAGTGTAGGATTTCGGCCCTTTGTAGAAGATAAGTACGGCTTCATCAATTTTTGTTTCAGGATTTTCCTTGTCTTTATAGAGCTTTACGAAATAAGCTTGGTTTGGAATTACCTCATCCCTGTTCTTCTTGATGAGATGGGACAAGACTTCCTTTGTCTTTGGACCGGAGATTCGGATTAAAGCCAGCGCTGACTTATAGGGTGGCGTTGCCAGAGCAACAATTGTGTCAAAAATAAGCATATAAAAATTATATCAGATTTAGTATCACGCTAACTTAATCGAACGAACGGATTGATGTAAAAGAGGATTTATAAACCAAAATAAGCAGGAAGACGCCGCGCTTTCCAAGCTGAGAATCCTTCTCAGCTGGGCGCTGATTATCTTTTTGATTCTCTCTGCGTTCTATCTTTCCAATGCACGTATCTTTATATCGGTCTCGTTGCTGCTTTTCCATTTTATTTCCAGTTCAGATTTTCTTTTGGAAAAAGCTTCCGTTCCGTTCCCATATTAGGTGAGACCGGAAATGGAGGATTAATCCATATGAGGTCTTATCCTGATAACCGCCAGGCCATAAAGGCGAAGCCAGGGTGAAATTGAAAAAAGCTGCATCAGTCTTAAGGTATGTCTTAGACATACTGGCAGACCTAGCAGCAATTATATCATTCATTCTTAGTGTAGTCGGTTAGCCTCTGGATTTCAAGGGTCCGATTGACCTTGAACACCTAGGACTAGCCCTTGGCCTGGCGGCCTCAGTCTTACATTTGCTTTAGAATATCGAGATAATCCTTCTTTGTCTTGTACTAGCTGGTTTCGTTTTCTCTTTCATTCTCATTTCGTTTTAGGATTAAGGATTGAATTATGATTCTGAACTATATGTATCTTTACAATAGGGTATTATAGCTCTATAATCAAATCACATATCACCAAGAAAGCAACAAGGACATAGAAGGGAGGAAACTTGAATGTCTGCGTCTGTTCTTCTTATTACGATTGTCAGTTCTTTTATTTCGTATCCTATAGGTACAGTTAGTCAAGTAAAGCATATTGGATGGTTTAACACCTACGAAGATGTTGACTTCACCGGTCGTGTTTATATCAATGAAGAAGATGTGAATACAGTCAGCAAGGTCCGTGTTGTCGATTGTCAAGTTTCTGTGACGGGTGGACATGCGAACTACCAATATTATTACAACGCTAGCCCTAGCCAGGGTAAGGTTGTTGCTGTTCGGGAAATAAGGAACGATGTTGGATCCTTTACATTTATTATGGATAATCTTGATTCTGACTATAATACTTCTTTAAAAGAATTCTGGGATGGCTCTCTAGGTTATGTTCGTTCCTTCAACAAGAATTATAGTGATGGTTCTAATAGCATTTATAAACAATTCTGGTCTGCAGGTGCGGGGAACATCGATGACTATTTTGTAAGACAGGAGAACCGGAACCTTAGCACTCATCTCAGATATGAAGAATATTTCTCGGCTTTCCTTCCAGATAGCAATTTCGATATGAATTATCATCCGTCGCTAGTTACGAAATTACAGAAATATAATCTGATTGATCCTGTTGATCACAGCAAATCGATTGACAGGATACACAGGGCAGCCACAATGGACGGAACACAAAGAAATACTGGCGGTTTATATACAGATAGTGAAGTGCGTGCCTTGTTTGGCTGGGCTGGAGATCTGCAAACGTGCCCTAAATCTTTTTTTGATTTAGGAAAAACTGTTAATGAGGAGACAATTTTCAAATCTGCAGAGTTTAGTTGGGCTGATTTAGCTGCGGATCTTGATGGTTTTAATATTGCCAGAGATAAGAAAGATAAAGGCTTAATTGGCCAACAGATGAGAAATTACTATGCTAACGTTGCCTACAATACTAGCTATCGGTATAGTCATTTCTTTGATAATGTTGTCAAAGACTTCTATCCGGATTCTCTTAATTGGAGCACAGAAAAGAAAACAAGTTCTTTCGAAAAGATAGTTTTTGATAGGATGGCACTAGATCTGCATGATGACGGCAGTGTTTCTGATATTGGAGGCTTGCATCCGATTAAATATCATTTCTTAGACAACAGCAATAATGTAGACAGCCATACGGGAAGACCTTCGCTTAGTTTACGTAAGGAACTATCGAAGACATTTACTCGCTTTATACTACGCCAATCTGGATTAGAAGAGACTATTCCATTAGGCAAATGAAGGAAACATTAGATACTTATGAATAAAACAAAGAAAATACTAAATATTCTACTATTGCCTTTCTTTCTTACTGGTTGCTTTTCTGAATCTGATTCATTAAAAGAAGAAGCAACCTTAGATGCTCTAATTGAATCGGTCGAAGATAATCCAGGAAAAACTTTGAAAATCGAGGATTATACAAAAGAAAATCAGGGATATACTCTATGCAATCGGTATGATACTAGCAATCTGATTTTACCTGTATTGAAGACGATTCATTTCAAAAAACGAAATAAGAATGATCCAGGTCCAGCTGCTCACTCTAGGAATCTATGTGCATTTACGGACCATCATTACCATTCTTTTTATTTATCCGATGATTTAATAAATGTTCTGTTTTTCTCAGACAATGGGCTTGGCTATGGAAATAAGAGATATTCGAACTACAGGAAAGTCTCCTATGAAGATGGAGTTAAGATCCGGGATACGATAAAGAAAGCGTACAGAGAAGGAAAGCCGATTGAGGATAGCTCTTACTGTGAACTTCAGAATGAATACTGGAAAAGCATGGGCAAGGATGATTGGTTATAGAAAAAAGAATGAGGAATATCTAAATCGCATATGAAAAAACTTCAAATTATTGATTGCATGGTTCTTTTTGCTTCGCTTGCAGGCTGCTTCCCAGAGTCTAGTTGCGTTAAGGAGGCAGCTACTTTGGATGGACTTATCAATGCTGCAGGTGCTTATCCGGAGACTGCACTGATGATTTCGGATTCAACAAAAGAAAACGAATATTCTGGATGTACCCGGTATGATTCTGAGAACTTGATTCTTCCTATGCTGAAGACGATACATTTTAGAAAGCTGGATAAGAATGATTCCAGTGATGCGTCTCCTTCCTGGAATTTAGATGTCTTTCTGGATGACAGATTAAGTTCCTTCCTTATTGCTGATGATCTGGTAAACGTCAGGTTCTGGGCATCAAACGATGGTATCATGTCATATGATACATATTCAAACCGCAGGAAAGTTTCCTATGAGGACGGAGTCAAGATTCGGGATACGATAAAGAAAGCGTACAGACTAGGCAAGATGGTTGAGTCTGATTACTATGCATGTCATCTTCAGGAACAGGCGTGGGGCAGTCAAGAACAATCAAAGAAGTCTGATGAATGAGTGAAATACAAGCTAGGCTTTCTATGCCTTTTTGTAAATCAGAACAGCGAAGATGGTTTCCGCTAGGATAGAAAACACGATCTCTCCAAGAAAGAGCAGGAGGAATATGGCATTGAAATAGAAGCCGAATCCGGCAATGTGTTCGAAGATGATCCTGAAAATTCCATAGATGGATAGGCAGACGATTTCGGATAGGAAGAGAGACAAAGTAATGGAAGTGTTCTGGACAAAAACAAATTTGGATTCTGATGTGTACCCCAATTCTTGGACCGGATAGATGATGGCTTCCTGTGAATGCCGGCATTCACAGGAAGGACGGGATTCCAGGAGGAAGCAAATATGCCAAAGCTGTCGAAGGAAGAGAAGCTGAAGCTCGTCAGAAGGTACATAGGCGGACATTGCGTCCCGACACCGGAAGGGTATCGCTCGAGAACCGCGTTCAAGGCGCCCCTGCTCGCATGGGCGAAGAGATACCGCATGTACGGGGAGAAAGGGCTGGAACGGAAGGCGAAGACGGCAGCAGGAGCCTTGGACACGGCCGAGGCTGTCCGGCGCTGCCTCTCCGGCGAGAGAAACAGGGACCTGAGTACGGCGTCTCTCCGGGAACGGTCTCGAACTGGTGCCGTGCCTATTCACAATCCGGGACGGACTTGGTAAAGTCCATAGGTGAAAGGAGACTTTCGCCTATGCCAGAGAAGTTCGAGGTGGGGAGCGAGGAGTTCGAGCGGCTCTCCGACAAGGAGAAGCTGAAGATCCTGAGGGAAGAGTACGAATACCTGAGAACGGAGAACGCCGTCCTAAAAAAACTGCGTGCCCTGGGAGAACGGAAGGAAGCCGCAAGGAAAAAGCGGAGATAGCCTACCGTCTTGCCTCCCAGGGCTACAGCCTCAAGCGCCTGCTCAAGGCCCTCGGGCTCGGCAAGTCTGCCTACGAGTTCCATGCCGGGAGATTCCGGGAGGGAAGCCGGAAGGACCCGCTGAAGGCGAAGATAGAGGCTGTTTTCTCCGGCAACAAGGGAAGATACGGCGTCCGCCGTGTCACCGCGGCCCTACGGAGAGACGGGGAGAGGGTCAACCACAAGAAGGTCCAGAGAATCATGCACAGGCTGGCCCTGAAGGGGAAGACGTGCAAGAAGAGAAGACCGTACAGCTCCTACAGGGGAGAGGTAGGCAATGTAGCGGCGAACCTGCTTGCGAGAGGCTTCACGGCCGAGGGGCCGGACAGGAAGTTCGTCACGGACGTCACGGAGTTCAAGCTTCCGGACGGGAAGCTCTACCTGTCTCCGGTGATGGACCTCTACAGCCGGAGGATCGTCGCCTACAGCATATCGCCGCGTCCCGACTTCGCGCAGATCCGCGAGAGGATGGAGAACGCGTTCGGAGGACGGGAAGGGAAGGTGAGAGGAGCCCTGTTCCACAGCGACCAGGGCTGGCAGTACCAGAGGAAGGAGTTCGGGGACATCCTGGAGGGATACGGGATGGTCCATTCGATGTCGCGGAAGGGCAACTGCCACGACAACTCGGTCATGGAGAACTTCTTCGGGCGGCTGAAGGTCGAGATGTTCTACGGCGAGGAGGCACGCTACAGCGACTACGGAAGCCTGAAGAAGGCCCTCGGGGACTACATCGCATGGTACAACTCAAGCCGGCTGAAAGAGTACCTCCATTGGAAGTCGCCTCAGGAGGCTCTTTCCAATTCCGGTACTCTTTGATAACATATCCCTAATCGGTCCAAGTTTCGGGGTACAGAACAAAGTTAAATTTCTATATAGGAGTAGTAGTACTTATTTCCTTCGCTATCCAGGATAGACGAAATAGCTAAAGTCTCATCAATTTTCTTTAGTTCTGATAACGAAGTAATCCCAGTTCCTATCCTTTTCAAGTAGGCTTCTTTTCTTACCCAGCAGGAAGTAAAGAAAGAAGGCTTATCTTTTGATTTAAGATACAGTGAGTGTTCACGAGAAGACAACACTCGTTCTGACATAGAGTCAAAATCCTTGTTTTGTACTTCTTGGATATCAATTCCGCATTCCTTTGAGGAAATAAGGAGAGCAATCCTGTTTCTGCTGTGACTTATGGAGAAAAACAAACCATTTTTCCTATAAGGCTTACCATCCTTGGAAAAGAAAATCGGATTCCAAGGAATCTTATTTTCCTTCCTGAATTTATATAATAAGTAATAAGCAATCCTTGAATTTAGTTGATCGTCTTTCAGAGAATGAGAAAAACAATGGGATAAAACAGAGGAGGGAAGATTATCTCTCCTTGTTTCTACACTTAAGGATGATTTTGAACGATCATAAAGGATGATTTTTCTCATTTTTTATTAAGATAGCAGAAACAGAGACAAAGAAAAAGGAGGAATCATCTTCCTCCTTTGATATCAGATTTTACCTCTTGTCGGCAACGTCCTTCAGCAAGTCAGCATCACTCGGGGAGTCAACCCACTGGATAGTGACATGACGCTTATGGCCAGTACCTAAGGACTGAGTCTTGATGTGTGGCCATCCGGTCAGAACCTGGTGAACGATACGACGCTCATCGCTGGTCCTAGGATCTAAGATAGCAGTGATATGAGTCTGCTCAACTTCACGTGCATAGTGACGAGCCATGGAAGCGAACTTAGAATATTTAGCTTCCTTATAACCATCACAGTTTAGAAGGATGCGGTAATGTCCGCCGAAGCGGGAGAAGCAGGCAGAACGGGTCAGTTCATTGATGGAACGGAGCGTATCTCCGTTACGGCCGATAACGTTCTTGTTCTGATTGGTAAGGATATTCCTGCTGATAACACCATCTTCATATTTGGCTTCGGTCGAACCTTCTAAGCCAAGAGCATGGAGACAACGTTTGATATAGTCGTCTGCAAAGACGATTACGTCATTGATGGAATAGATGCCGATTGTGACAACAGAACCGAAGAGGTTCTTTTTCACGGAGATGACCTGGTAGTTCAAGGTCTTCGGGTCAGAGACACCGAGTTCCTCGCAAGCCTTTTTTAAGGCTTCTTCTTCTGTTTTTCCTTCGTATTTGTTCATCGTTTACTTCCTCCAAAGCGGCTTTTCAGATGATTTCTTCTCTTTTTTCTTGCTTCCCTGGTGATGGGCAGAACGACGGATGGCAGCTAATGTGGAACCGTCTCCGGTGTTCTTCCTGTCATTGTGGCGGCTACGGGCAGCAACAGCTTCCCTGATAAGAGTCTGTGCGATTGAGATGACGGCTCCGAGCCTCCAGTAGATACCGAGACCGACCGGGACCGACCAACTCATGAAGACCATGATGACCATCCTACCGATAGACCTGTATTTTGCAGTCTTATTCGGATCAACGATGGTTCCATCCTCATTTTTCTTAACCGGTCCTTGGGAACCAAAGTTCTTTGTCTTCCAGCTTGTAAACCATAATCCAGTCCTAGAGGAGAGGAAGTTTGCAATTGTCATAAAGATGAAGAGAACGATTCCGAACCAAGCACCTTCTGTTGCACCGAACTTCGTGAAGCAGTTGGAATATGGAACAGTCAGGGACAATCCGAAGATTGAACCAGAAGCTAAGGCAGCAGATCCTTGTAAAGCGGACCAGACGCAGATGAAGACAGGGAACTGAAGAATCCTGACAATCATCGGCAGCCTTGGATGGACTTTCGCTTTTTTCCTTAATTGTGCCTGAGCCCTAGCGAGTTGCTGACGCTGCTCTTTATCGGTAGATGCTTCTGGATAGAGCTGCTGCAGCTGGTTCAGCTGAGGCTGAAGCTTCTGCTGTGCATTCTGCTGTTTCGATTGCCTTAAGGAAGAAGCAATAGCTAATAGACGAGTGATTAAGGTAATGACAACGATAGCTAAGACCTGTGCCCAGCCACCCCTGCCTAATCCTTCTGAAATCACATGGACGATGTAGGCGAAAGGATAAACGAATAATCCTTCCAAGAATCCATATTCTTTGAAAGCCTGACCCCAGGTCTTGCCTTCAATGTAGATTTTTGCATGTCCTTGGACAAAATTTTCACCGATTGGAGTGATACAGGCAGTGTTGGTGGCAATTACCTTCTGCCTAGTGTCTTTCCTAGAAGCAAGGACAGCAGAAGAAGGAGAATTCAGGATACCGATGGAAGAATCGGCCCTGGCATCGTTGGTCCAATTGTCCCTGTTTTTCCATAAATCAGAGACTTTGACTGGTGTAACGTTATCGACATCGTAGTCGATACCGGCAAAGATTCCGACATGATAAGCAACAGCTTTTGCTTGTTTTGCGTCTTCGATTTTACCTAACGTTCCATCGGTCCAGTAATGGTAGTTGTCATTTGCAAAGGCTTTTGCCTTACTGTCCCTGTAATTCAGGTAGACGATCTTGAGCGAACCAATGTTGTTGCTTTCGCTGATGGACGAATAAAGGGTGGCACGATGCTCGTTCTGGGTCTTGATAACCTTCTCACGGTCATATTCACCGGTCTTGTCATCCGTGTAGTCAAAGTCATCGATGAAGGAATCATCAATGACTTGATTATCCGAGTAGATATTTCCGTAGTAAGCAAAGAGCTGGTTGGCTTTGTCTTGGTTTGTACAAAAACTCTTTGTACAAGAAGTCAAACCAAAAACAGCGACGATGCCGGCTAAAGCAATCCTGACTCGTCTAATCCATTTGTTGGGTGATTTACTCATTTTTGCTCCTCTGTGGTTCTCGAGGACAGATTTCCCAGACATGACCGGAGGATTTTTGCATTCTCTTCGAATGAATTCCTGAGGTAACCTGGGCGTGCGATGATGACGATATCGAATGGCTTTTCCAGGATGTCGGACAGATTAATCTGAGCTCGAAGCTGTCTTCGGACACGGACACGAGTAACCGCATTCCCCATTTTTACGGAGACTGACAGTCCTATTCGGGCGTATCCGACTGAGTTGGCAGCGTAGTAGACCGACATTGACTTGTTTTTTCCGGCGCAATGTCTCTGATCGAGAACTGCTTTGAAGTCACTCGCTTTCGTTAAACGGTTGGCTTTTTTCATCTCTCGCCGAAAAATGGCCTAAGGTCTAGGCCTGAGTTAAACGAACGCGGCCTTTCTGACGACGGCGGGCTAAGACTTTACGTCCTCCCTTGGTTGCCCTGCGAGCACGGAATCCGCAGGTGTGAGCGCGTTTGATTTTGCTTGGCTGATAAGTACGTTTCATAATGGTATTTTCTTCCTCCCATGAAATAGATGTGTGCAAAGACACATGCAACATATTATAAGCATCCAAGGTCCTAAAAACAATAATTTACATTAGTATTTATATTTATAAATTATCCTTATATTGCCGGAAAAACTGGGCGATTCTTTCCCTCCTTTTTCTGCTCGTTTCTTTTTACAAACTAAGATGTATTTTTTAATAGAACCTTTTTCGTCTGGACGATGGATGAATACAAGATACAAGCTTAAATAAAAGACTAGAATTGGTAGATACTTATCGATCTTATTTCCTGATAATCAGTTTTGCTCGATTTCCTTTGACTAAGTATTCCTTTGATTCTATGTCTTCTAAGGTTTCCTCGATTGCTTTCTGGATTTTTTCTTTATCTTCTTCTGAATAACTTGCAAGGACATCCTCGATTGCTTTGTCATAGTCGTTCTTGAATTTCGTATTTTCCTTTTTCCAGCAGATATTCTTCCTTAGGAGAAGGATATCGTTGGAATAAGAAATCCTGTTTTCATACATCCTGACAGCTAGGATTGGATAGCCAGCATAATGCTGCCACCTAGTCGCATTGTCATTGCTAGAAAACAGGTCTTCTTCTCTTTTTACAGTGTACTTTTTTGTACTATCGGAAGAAGCAACAAGATAAAGAGAATCATTGATTTTCTCTACTCTGTTGTCGGACAATGCCGTATAGGCTTCATATACTTTTGAAATCCGGGTTTTCATCTTCATTCTATGCCTCAATTTATTCTATAATAATCTTCAGTTTGGTATTAGGGGGTCTTGATTAAAATGGAAGAAAAAGAAACAGCGAAAATAACTATCGATAAAGAATCAGCTGCCGTCTATAAATGGATTAAATTATGCCAGTCTATTATTCTCAGGGTACTGGGAGTTATTTTCTTTGTCCTTGGCAGGAGGAGCAAAGATGGTGGCATCAAGGAAGATGTTCTTTCTTATTCCATCGGCATTGTTTTTGCTGTTTATGGAATCAGGAATATTCTTTCTGGATACCTTTTGAATCGTAATGTTACCAATAGTGATGTCCTTTTCGGACTTAGGAGCATTTCTTTTAGTCTTGTTCTTTTCTGTAAGACAGACATTATTACGATTAGGTTCCCTATTTTCTTAATTACTTTCCTTTATGCTCTCTCGGCAAGGAGGATTGTAACTGGTGTTGATCGTATTATCGGAAAAGGAACGAAGAAGAGCATCACCCATGGTGTCTGGGATTTCCTTGGAGCTGCTGGACTAATTGGCGGGACCACGACTTATCTTATTTTCTACATCAAGAAGAACCCGGATTTGTTCCGTTTTGTTCTTAGGATTTTAGGTATTCTTGTCTTCCTTTTTGGCCTGGTCTCTGGAATCATGCTTCTTGTTCGTGTCCATAACACAAAGAAAATCAGGAAAGAGGAATCCTTCACTCAGCCTGTTCAGGAAAACAGGTCGACGGAAGTTAGGAACAAAGATGTCCGTATTATCAATCTCTCTGATTTGAAGAAGAACGGTCGCAAGAGCACGAATAAGGCAGGCTACAAACCATCGGAAGAAAAAAAGAGGATTGAAGACACCAAAGGAGAACAAGAAGAAGACAGCGATAACAACAAGGATGGTTCTTCTTGAGCTACTTTCGTACCAAAAGAAGAGAATAATTCGGATAAAAAAGACCGGAAGAACCGGAAAAAATAAGGAAATCTATGGTATTCAAGGAGATTCTTAAAGCAGTCAGGAAAACCTATTCGGTTTCCTGTTGCTTTATCGCTGACCACAGGGAATTGCAGGATGAAGTCGTTGAAGATTGGCTGAAAGGAACTTCTTTCCCGGATGAAAAACAGTCCAAAGATTTTTCTGCAAGGTTTGCAATTCCGTTGAATACGATTTTGAATTCGATAAAAGAGGGAAAAAATGAAGCGAATACTGACCATTCAGGATTATAGTGCAAGGGGACGTTGTTCTCTGACAGTCGCTCTTCCGATTCTTTCTGCTTGTGAAATTGAGACCATCGGTCTTCCAACAGCCGTTTTGTCCAACCATACTGCTTTTGCCTCTTTTACTTATCATGATCTTACTTCCGAGAGGCTAAAGAGTGTCGAAAACTGGAAAAATTATAATCATCATTTTGATAGGATCTATACTGGCTATCTTGGAAACGGACAGATTCCGATTGTCAGGAAGATTAGGGATGAACTGAAGGAGAAGGATACTAAGATTGTTGTCGACCCGGCCTTTGGAGAAAAAGGGAAACTCTATTCTGGATTTGATGCTAATCATGTCCTAGCTAGGAAAGAGCTTGCTAAAAAAGCAGATCTCTTGCTTCCCAATCTGACGGAAGCCTGTTTTCTCGTAGGGAAAGAGTACCAGAGTGATTTTTCAATGGAAGACTACAAGCAGATTCTGATGCAGTTAAAGGAGCTGAACCATAAGAATGCTATCCTGACTGGTATCCATAGGCAAGATGAAGTTGGTGCCTTATGGAACCAAGGTGGTCAAATCGATACCTACTTCACAAAAGTAGTTCCCGCTAGTTTCCATGGCGGAGGAGATACCTTCGCATCGAGTCTCTGTGGATGTTTATTGAACGGACTTAGCAGGAAAGATGCTGTGAAAGTCAGTCATGACTTTACCCATCGTGCAAGGCTGGATTCCCTAAAAGACAAGACGGATCCTCTTCTTTACGGATTAGAGTTTGAAAAGGAACTTTCGTATCTTCATAATCAGATTGCTATCTATCAAAAGAAGAATGAACAATAAAAAAACTTCCTTGGGGATGACCCCCAAGGAAGTTTTTATTTTACTAACTTTCCGATATCCGGATTGCAGGCACCTGGATAGTTCAGTGTCCTTTCGGAGACAAGACTTCCGAAGGCAACGGCTTCTTTCAGGCTCTTGCCTTGGTGCAGAGAATGAAGGATACCAGAGAAGAGAGCATCACCTGCTCCGTTTTCGGAAGCGATGTCTTTCCTTGGAACGACCTTCCTCTGTTCGATGGAATCTTTGTTTCCAAAGGTGATTGGTCTTGGACCATTGGAGATGACAACGTTCTTTACTCCTCTTTCAATCAGGTCTTTGGCAAGACTGATCGGATCTTTTTCTTCGTTGAGCGCGTACTTGGATTCAAGGACATTGCTCTTAAAGAGGTAGATCTGGGAGAGGTGCGGAACAAAGCGGGAGACTTTATTCGCAGAGACAGTCTCAACTAAGAACTTTTTATCCGGATAGGTATCAAATAAGTAGTTGATGACATTCTGGTTCCTGTTCGCTTCGAGCACGATGTATTCGTGTTCTCTGATTACAGAATCGAATGGTTTCCTGTCCTCTCCACGTAGATGGTCGAGGAAGGATGTCTCACAGATAGCAACGAACCTGTTTCCGTTGCTGTCTAAGATGACGTTATAGCTTCCGGAAGGATAATCGAGGTCTGGAACATAGGTTTTAATACCCCTCTTTTCCAGACTCTTTTTCCTTTCCTGGCCCCTGCTGTCTTTTCCGATTGCCGTAATAAAGGATACGGAATCGTGAAGGTGAGCAAGGTTTTCACAGACGTTTCGACCGACACCACCGAAGGAAATCGTCCTCTTTCCGATATTGGAGTCACCCCTGATTAAGGGATTATCGGAACGGGAAGAGAAATCGATGTTGCTACCTCCGATGACTAAGATGTCCGACATGGTCTGTTATCCTTAAAGAAAATTAAAGACTGTAGTCCCTGGTGTCGTTCTCGTCTGCTTTCTCGATATCCGAGAAGCTGGCAGGGACAAACGTTGCACGTCCGAAGAGCGTAATCTGAATACGAACTTCGCCCTTGGTTGTATCGATATCGACAATTTCACCTTCGGAATCCTGGAAGGTGCCATTGAGAATCTTGACCCAGTCTCCGACCTTGTATTCGGAATACCTTTCGGGGTCTTCGATGTGCCTACGTTTTAAGACCGGCTCGATTTCCTCACGTGGAATCGGGAACGGCTTAGCACCTTTACCGGAAGAACCGGTAATACCAGAGACACCTGGAGTATTACGGACAACGAACCAAGTCTCATCGGTCCTGATCCTTTCAACGAAGATGTATCCAGGATAGTAGTTCTTGGTCTTGAACTTCGGTTCCCTCTTACCGGTAACCTTGTTCTTGCTCCTCTTCTGTTTTCCATTCTCGTCTAAGACCGGTTCTTGATAATCGGCGCAGATAACACGGAAGATTTTATCTTCCCTGTTGAAGGATTTTGCACGCTTCTCTAAGGAATCCTTGACCTGATGCTCACGCTGGGAGAAGGTGTTGATGACATACCATGCTTTCTGAGGAAGTTCAGCAGCCTGGGCTTCATTGGCTTCCTGTTCTTCTTCATCATCGTCTTCCTCATCTGGGTTATAAACGTGCTGATGAACAACCGGTTCAGCCTTTAAGGCTTCCTCGGATAATTTCTTTTCTTCGTCTTCCATTAGAATAATCCTCCTTTGATTTTCCTTGCTAACCTAGCTACTTCACCAGATGTGGATGTGCTCGTAGAATCCTTTGGATAGATTCCGGCGAAGGCTTTCCTGATTTCCCTTGCGGCCCAGTCAAAGAGAGCAATCCTACCTGCAGTGACAATGGCAATAACAAGAACGACGACGACAGACTTCCAGAGCTGTTTGGCATTTGGCCAGCGGACACGTTTGGCTTCCTCGTTGACACCCCGGAAATAACGTTTCCTTTTATTCATTCCTATTTTCCTTCCTTGTGGATGGTATATTTTCCACAACGTGGACAGAACTTTCTTGCTTCCCTGCGCTTGGAATCTCCCTTTTTCTTGGTGGTTTCATAGTTTCTTGCCTGGCATTCCGAACAGACGAGCACAATGTGTTCACGCATGGTTTCTACCCTCCTTAATCCAAATAAAAAGCCCTTTTGTAGGGCTGCCAATATTATAGTAGATAAAAATAAGAAATAAAAGAGGAAAAAAGGTTTCAAGTTGTGAAAAAGGTTCTTCCTGATTTTATCGGCATGGAAGACCCTGTAAGATTATCACATCCTATCCGTTGATGATTTGTAGTTCGTTCATTTCTGAGAAAAACAGAATATCGGTGTTATCTTGGTTCTTCAGAATACGAGTTTAAGAAATAACCTAGATATTTTATCTATGAGTAATGTTAAGAGTGGAGGATGATGTTCCTTCCCGAAAGAATAAAACAGCCTAGAAATAGTTTCCTTATTTTTCTATCCATAAGATTCTCCGTTCAATGTAATAATTCGTCCTCTTTCCGACTCCGTCTGAACCAATTAATTCAATTGGAGTAAAGTACCCGTTTACACCAGTCTCTGTTGTTTTCCATACTCCGTTGGTGTAAAGATAGCACCCAGAATTGATAGAAGTAGTCCATTCGTTGTCTACAGAAACCGTATCTGCTTGTTCGATATTCAGTCCAGGGAGAGCAGCAAAGAAATCGTAAAGGCTCACTCCAGCAATAGCATTCACTGAATCGCTTTTCTTTAGTTTGTTGATCTGATAGCTTCCTTTCGTGAGTTGCCTCTTCCTAAAATTCTTGTTTCCTTTGCTGTCTACATAAGACCTATCACCAGTAAGAGAGTTTACTTTTCCATCCTTATCTAAGGAAATTAACCACGTGTTATCTAAGAACCTTCGTTTCCTAGTCAAGTCTTTCTTTTCGAATTCTTTCTCTAATTTGCCGTAGCAATTCAGATTTTCGTAAGAATCGAAATTGAAATGAAGCACATCGAATTTGTTTTGTTTAACTGCATAGATTGCGACAGAAGCGACAGTCCTAGATAAAGCGGCCACTCCAAGACAGGATCCGACAATAATGTTGACTAACTTACGTTTCATCATAAAGCCTCCTTTTTATTCTTCGCTTTGCGTCCATCATAGAGCCTAAAGCAAGAGATACCAATGACTGCAATTCCGGCTTGGATAAAAGATAGAATAAAAATATCATCGATGCGGAAAGCAAGAGCAATGGAACATGTGACAATCAAAGGGATTGTAGAAAGATACCGGGGCTTTAGGAAAAGAAGACCGATTGTAAGGATAATACCAAGAACATACCATACAATAATTGCAATGTTAGATAGTTCATTCATAATAGATTTTCCTTTCTGTTTCAAAACAACCTAAACGTATTAGATTGACACTAAAACCAGAAGATTACATTTAAAACATACTTGGTGTTGAAACACCAATTCCTGTTGGGTAATATTACCATGAATATTATTTCACGCTATTTTTTTGCTGGAATCTAAAAAACACTAAAAATAAAAAAAGCACGTATGTAAGCGATTACATAGACAGTAGTATGATTTTTTCTCTGCTTGGATAGAAAAGATGCAAGAAGTGTTAAAAACGCCCAATTCTTAGGAACTTTTTGCTAACATTCCGGGGATTGATTCTACTAAGAAATAGGAAAAACAAAAATTCTTTTATCCGCCGATATAGTCAAGGATCCTTTTCGGAGTCCAGACGGAGATTCCGTTGAATAATGCTTTGCTATACCTGTTCTCTAGATTTTCTTTCCGATAGTCAGAAAGAAGCGGAGCAAAGGAGGATTCCCTGTTTCTTTCCTCTAATTTATAAAGAAATGGATTTGGTGCTAACCGGTTGTTCTTGGATTCATTGCACTTCGGGCAAGAACAGACAAAGTTCCATAAGACATCTTGCTTATAGAAAGACCATGGGATGAAGTGATCTAGATGGCAGGAGTTCTCAAGTTTCTTTCCACAGTAAAAACAGCGATGTTCTCCTTCTGCTTGGTAGATAAGCTTTTTGAATCGTTCCAGGGAAGAACGATCTGTTTTTGTCGATTCATCAAGCCTTGTACTAATTCCCGTGACTGCTTTTGATTTCGAGAGTCTTTTTTCAATGAAAAGCATCCATTGGTAGAAAGTCAGCTTATCGTAGATGATCTTGTTTTCCTGAAGGTAGGAAACAAAGCAGGGATTAAAGACAAGCCCATCCTCTTTCTTATCAAAGCCATAGAGCTTTCCTTCGAAATCACCATAGAGGGCGCCTAAAACATACCTGGAAGGAATCTTTTTTGCTTTATTAAGGTATTCCTTCTTTATCCTTGGAGACAAAGAGTCAAAAGGAATACCATCAATCCTTGGGTATTTCCTGACAAGTGAAGACACAATCCCTTCCATCGATGAGACTCCGTCTTTCCTTTGCGGAAGATGGTCCACATTGATCAAATTCCAGTAGATTCTAGAGAAATCATGTTCAATAATTCGAATCGAAAGAGAGAATCTGTTCAAGGTAAAGATATTGTCGAGGATAACCTTGAACAGGGCATACTTATAGGTAGAAGTCTTATATTGGTCCGAAAAAAGAAACCCATTGATCAGACAGGCTATCTTTTCCTTCTCAAGATAAGAATCATCCAGTAATCCGGACTTAAGTTTCCATCCTTCCATAACTAGATAAGACTATACCACAAGCAAGAAAGAAAAAAGCCATCGAGGGCTAGTTTCAGAAACTAGTTCTTCGATGGTTCTTTTTTCCTTGCCTTAGAAGGATTGGATACGCTCTTTAATAGCTTGGAAATCCTGACAACAGTCGGAATCCTGACAATGAGACAGGAGACAATCCAGGTTATGGAATCGGCTAAGCAGACCGAGATATAGCTTGCAAGACTAGCGTTTGCATTGATTGGACCATGATTGACAAGCTGAGGCAGGAACAAACAGACTACCGTACGGGTAATCAGTTCTGCAATACCGCCAATCAGCGGGATCCTTGGCTGTTCTAAGGCCTGGATGCAGTTCCGGCCGAAGAAGATACCTCCTAAGAAGAAATAGAAAGGAAGAATCGTATAGAGATAAGTGTTTCCGAACTTGATGACATCGGCTGTTACTTTGTCTTGTGAAAGGAAGAGGAACAAGTAGCCTCCGTTGATGGAGACAAGATAGCCAAAAAGAACCAATAAGACAGTCGTGATGACTATCCTTAGACCTCCGACTTTGAAGCCTTCCTTGATGCGATCGTATTTTTTGGCGCCCCTGTTCTGACTGATAAAGGAGAGCCTTCCAGTTCCAATCGCGCCTTGGAACCTCCTCCTGATACCAGAGAGCTTATTGGCAACTCCGTATCCGACCTGAGCTGGATTTCCACTGATCGTACCGCCATTTACCATCCTATCAAAAGGAATCACGGAAGAAGACCTGATAATGACACCGATGGAGAGAATCGAGGCCTGCCTTCCAAGCGGGAGTCCCCTCTTCAGGTTATAGCCTATTTCTTTCCAATTAAAATGCAAATCTTCTTTTTGCATACGGAATTGTTTATATCGTACGATAAAGTAAATAGTAGCAATTATAGCTGTTAAACATTGGCAGACAACGGTTGCAATGGCAGAACCGGAGACACCGAGAGGGAAGACAACAATCAAGAGGAAATCACCAAGGATATTCAGTGCTGTTCCACCGACTAGGAAGAGAAACGGGAAGAGAGAGTCACCAATAGCACGCAGAGAGGAAACAATCAGGTTATACAGCATCTGACTGAAGAAGCCGAAGACTAAGTTGATGAAGATATAGTTGAATCCTTCTTTGTAGATTTCCTGCCTGGCAGGATCGGTAGAATTCTTATCAATCTTAATCCAGGATAAGACCGGATCGATCAGGAAGTAGCAGGCGATCGTAATAACAATGGTCAGGACAATCGAGAGGAAGAGCTGGGCTACAAAGGCTTTTCGTGCCTTTTCTTCGTCTCCTTCTCCGGTTGCTTTCGAAATGACAACGGAGAATCCGGCGGTACATCCGATGGCGAAGTTTGTAATCCTTCCCACAACCGGAATGGTATCATTGACCGCTGCGACCTGGTTTGCATTGAGATACTTGCCGACAATGACAGCATCCGTCAAGGAATAAATCTGCTGAAAGATCCTCGAAAGGATAATCGGAACCCTGAACTGCCTTAAGACAGGGAATATTTTTCCTTTGGTCAAATCCCTCGGATCGAACAGAGAGGCGAATTTCTGCCAAAGATTCTTTTTCTGTATGTTTTCTTTATCCATAAAGAAACACGTGCTCCTTTAAAAACCTACCTATTATAGAGAAAAGATATATAAAAACAATCCACCTTCTATTGTGAATACGCTTACTCTATGGAAAAAAGAAAAACCGGCGGGTTGATCCGCCGGTCTGTATTTACTTAATGACGTCCCTCTGCCTATACGGACGTAAGACTTCCGGAACGGTGATGGAACCATCTTCGTTCTGGTAGTTCTCGATGATAGCGGCAACGGTACGTCCAACGGCTAAGCCAGAGCCATTGAGCCTATGGACATATTCGGTCTTGCTATCCTTATCCCGTTTGAAGCGGATGTTCCTGCGGCGTGCCTGGTAATCGGTATCGTTGGAGCAGGAAGAAATCTCTTTGTAGACCGGAGACTTACTCTGCCAGATACCATCCTTTTCCTCATAGTCGTTATAAGACGGCCTGAAGACTTCAAGGTCATAGCATTTTGCAGCAGAGAATCCGACATCGCCGGTGCTTAAGCAGACACGGCGGAACGGAAGCTTGAGAAGCTCAAGAATCTTCTCGGCTTCTTCGGTCAAAGATTCCAGCTCATCCCAGGACTTCTCCGGGAGGCAGAGTTTGACCAGTTCGACTTTCTGGAACTGATGCTGACGGATGATACCACGGGTATCTCTTCCAGCAGCGCCGGCTTCAGCACGGAAGCAGGAAGAGTAGGCGCAGAACCACTTCGGAAGATCATCGGCAGAGAGAATCTCTCCACGATAATAGTTCGTGACCGGGACTTCAGCAGTCGGAATCATCCAGAACTCTTCGCCGGTGTTGTTGGTCCTATAGGCCTGATCCGCGAATTTCGGAAGCTGTCCGGAACCGGTTAAGGAATCGGTGTTGACAAGATACGGAGGAAGGACCTCGGTGTATCCGGCTTTGACATGGGTGTCAAGCCTGAAGGAAGCAACGGCACGTTCGAGATGGGCGAAGGCACCAAGATAGAAGGTAAAACGGGAACCGGTGACCTTAGCGGCACGGTCGAAGTCGAAACATCCAAGCTCTAAACCGAGCTCCCAGTGGGATTTCGGTTTGAAGGTGAAGGTTGTCGGCTTGCCGACATACTTCTCTGGACGGTTATAGGTATCATCGATACCGATCGGGAGGGAATCATCCGGAATATTCGGAGTCTTGAGCATCCTCTCATGGATGTCTTCATCGACTTTGCTGATTTCCTTATCCAAACGGGCGATTTCTTCCTTGTCGAAGGAAACCTTCTCTAAGGCTGCCTTAGCTTCTTCGTCTTTATGTTGGGCTTTCAGCTTTCCGATTTCCTTACTCTGGGCATTACGCTCGGCTTTGAGCTTGTCGCTCTGCCTGATGAATTCCCGGCGTTTCTTGTCTAATTCCGGAAGTTCACGGAGGTAGGAATAGTCTCCGTTACGGCGGTTAAGCTTAGTGATGACCTCTTCAAGATGGTCAATGACATATTTGACATCTAACATGGGATTTTTGTCCTTTCTGATATTCTACGCAATCAATTATACACTCTTAGAGGAATGGCTAATCATTTTCTTCCGACCCAGAATCGTCTTCTCCGTTCTTATCGTCCTTGGTAGCACGGTTTAAGAGCCTCTGCCTGGCTTTCTCATCGGCCTTAGCCTGATTTTCCGTTGCTTTGGCTTCTTCGATAGCATCCTGCTTCTTCTCTTCTTCCGTTTCCTCGTATTCGGACTCGCTCGGAAGAACCGATACGGAGGAGATATGTTCCTTGTTGCGGAGAGTGATCCTCTTCACACCGATGGTGTTACGGGAAGATTCATTGACCTGGCTTAACGAGGTACGCCTTGTCGTGCCATGATCCGTGATGATAAGGATATCCTCATCGCCTTTGACGTTCTTAATGACGCAAAGACCGCCGTTCTTCTCTGTTTCCTTGATGGTCTTAACGCCTTTGCCACCACGTGCAGTGACACGGTATTCATGGACATCGGTGATCTTTCCGTATCCATTTTCGGATAAGGAGAAAATCTTGTTTCCATCCAAAGAGGTTACAAGTCCGACTGTTTCGCATCCTTCTGCTAAGTCGATGCCTTTGACACCGGTTGCAGTACGTCCCATCGGACGAACATCGTCTTCATGGAAGGAACAGACCTTTCCTTCACTGGAACCAAGCGAGATGATGGCCTGTCCGTTGGTCTGACGGACATCCCTTAATTCATCTCCTTCCCGGAGAGTGATTGCAATCTTACCATTGACATTGATGTTCTCGAAGTCACTTGCCTTGCAGCGTTTGACAACGCCTTCTTTTGTAGCGAAGAAGAGATAGGTGTCTTCATAGGTATCCCTAGAGATGATGGCATTGACCTTCTCGTCCTTTGCTAAGCGGAGCAGGTTGACAATCGGAATGCCCTTGCTCGTACGGCTGCCTTCCTGGATTTCATATCCGCGGCAACGATAGACTTTTCCGAAATTCGTGAAGAACAGGACATCGGTCTTGGTGCGGGAATGACGCAGGATATCGATATCATCGTTATCCTTTGTCTTCCTTCCGGTAACACCGATTCCACCACGGTTCTGTGTACGGAACTCATCCGGAGAGACCCGTTTGATGTATCCGCCTCTGGTTAAGAAGATCAGGATTTCCTTGTTCGGAATCAGGGATTCATCATCGTCATCGATATCATAATCGCTGATTTCTGTTCTACGGGCATCGCCATAGTTCTTCTTGATGATTTCCAGTTCTCCGATTAAGGTCTCTTCCAAGATGGAATGATCCGAGAGGATGGCATTATAGTGCTCGCTGTCTTTCACTAATCCATTCTTCTCATCGATATATTTCTGCTGATCAAGTCCAGTCAAACGACGTAAAGGCCTGTCTAAAATGGCCTTGGTCTGGACTTCATCGAAGTGGAAGCGTTCCACTAACCGTGCAGAAGCTTCTTCATAGGTCTGGGAGGAGCGGATGATATGGATGGTTTCGTCAATCGCATCGGCAACCGTGAGGATAGCGTCAATGATGTGGATACGATCTTGTGCTTTCTTTAAGTCGAAGCGAGTACGGCGGGTGATGATTTCTTCCTGATGATCGATGTAAATCTTCAGTGCCTGCCTCCTATTTAAGACACGGGGTACTCCGTGATCAAGGGCAAGCCTGTTGACAGCAAAGGAAGACTGAAGCGGAGTGTAGTGGAACAGATGATTGAGAACGAGATCGACAATGGCATCCTTCTTTAATTCGACGACGAAATAAGTACCCCTCTTCTGGGAGGAATAGTCGGCAACGGAGGAAATGCCTTCGATTTTCTTGTCATCCGCAAGGTTGACAATCGTCTTTGCTAATTCACGTTTGTTGACCCTGTAAGGGAACTCCGTGAAGATAATCTGTGTACGTCCGTTTTTCTCTTCCGTATGGTATTTAGCACGGACTTTGACAGAACCTCTTCCGGTCAGGAAGTAGTTCTTGATTCCGTTGCGTCCCCTAATGACGCCGCCTTCCGGGAAATCCGGGCCTTTGAGGACCTGCCTTAATTCATCGACAGTGATATCTGGATTCTTGATAACGGCTTCGATTCCGTTGATGGTCTCTGTCAGATTGTGCGGAGGAATACTCGTTGCCCTTCCAACAGCAATACCAGAAGATTCGTTGCAGAGAAGGTTCGGGAAGCGGGAAGGAAGAACGACTGGCTCTTTTCCGTCGGCATCATAGGTGTCAACGAAATCGACGGTGTCTTTTTCGATATCCCGTGTCCTTTCCAGAGCGATTTTGCTCCTTCTAGCTTCGGTGTAACGTGCTGCTGCTGGTTCATCGCCATCGGTGGAACCGAAGTTTCCGTGTCCTTGGACAAGCCTGTAACGCCTAGCGAAGTCCTGTGCCCTGCGGCACCTAGCTAAGTAGATGGAGGAATCACCATGCGGGTGATATTTACCCATGACGTCGCCGACAACACGTGCGGATTTCTTGAACGGCTTATCCGGTGTGATGCCCATCTCCCACCTAGCATAGATGATACGACGCTGAACCGGCTTCCTTCCGTCTCTTGCATCCGGAATAGCACGGCTTGTCAGAGTAGAGACTGCATAGTCAAGGAAGGAATTCTTGATTTCCGGTCCGAATTCATCATCGGTAATACCGGGAACAATGCCTTCCTGAAGTCCGGGGATTCCCCCATCCTTTTTCTTTTCTTCGGCAGGAAGGTTTTCTTTGTTGTTTTCTTCAGCCATTGTTTATTCCTCCTTTAGATATCCAGGTTCTTGACGAACTTGGCATTGTTGGAAATAAAGTCCTTACGCGGTTCGACATTTTCGCCCATCAGATCGATAAGAGCATCATTTGCTTCCTGGGCATCTTCGATAGTGACCCGGAGCCTACGGCGGTGGTTCTTATCCCTTGTTGTTTCATCGAGCTGACTTGGATCCATTTCACCCAAACCTTTGTAACGCTGCAAAGCATAACGTGCATTGGCAGGCAGCTTGGATTTGATTTCCTCGAGCTCATCGTCATTGAAGGCATAATAGAAGTGTCCTTGGTAGGTAAGACGGTAGAGCGGAGGCTGGGCGATATATAAGTGGCCTTGTTCAACAAGCGGACGCCTGAAACGATAGAAGAAAGTCATCAATAGGATACGGATGTGAGAACCATCGACATCAGCATCGGTCCTGATAACGACCTTATCGTATTTGATTTTGCTGACATCGAATGCTTCGCCCTGTCCTGCACCGATTGCTGTGACCCTGTTATAGATTTCGGCATTCTTCTCGATACGGGTAGCCTGGGCCTTCTCGACGTTGAGAATCTTACCACGGAGCGGGAGGATAGCCTGTGTTCTTGCATCACGTCCCTTCACGGCAGAACCGCCTGCAGAGTTTCCCTCGACGATGAAGAGCTCACGCTCTAACGGGTTCTTGGAGATGCAGTCGACTAACTTATCCGGTAGTCCTGAGCCTGCAGAAAGACGTCCCTGTGCAAGTTCACGGGCACGTTCCGCAGCTCTACGTCCTTTGAAAGCAGAGATGACACGTTCATACCAGGCTTTGCCTTCATTTGGATGCTCTAAGAGCCACTCTTTGAGATAGTCGCCGACAATAGAAGAAACAACACGGCGGACTTCATCATTGCCAAGCTTATCCTTGACCTGTCCTTCGTACTGCGGATCTGGATGTTTGACGGAGAGAACAACGGTCAGACCTTCTAAGCAGTCTTCGCTGCGGAAGTTGTCATCGGTTTCTTTGAGCCATCCTTTGGAACGGAAGTAAGCGTTCAGCTCACGACCGATAGCAAGACGGAAGCCTTCTTCATGGGTTCCTCCGCCATTGGTGCGGATGTTGTTGCAGAAAGAGTTCCTGTTGAGAATACCGGCTTTGGTCGGCTGGAAAGCAGCTTCGACGATGATGGTAATCGGCTTATCGATTAAGCCACCCGGGTTGACAGAGCTAGCTCCGGTAACATAAGGAATCTCTTCGAAGACACGCTCTTTTGTTTCGTTGATGTAAGAGACGTATTCCTTGATTCCGCCATTGAACTGATAGTGGACATGCTGGATGTTGTCCTTGTCGCGGACATCATCTAAGGTAATCTCAAGCCCTTTGGTCAGATAAGCAGTCTGACGGAGGTAAGAGGCAATTGCCGAGAAATCAAAAGTCGTAGTTTCCTTGAAAATCAACGGATCTGGACAGAACTCGACAGTAGTACCTGTCTTCTCAATCGGACAGTCACCGATAATCTGCAGTCCAGGAGCAATGGTTTTGCCGCCATTCTGGAAATGAATCTGATGAATCTTGCCTTCACGGTAGACAGTGACAGCAACATCGGTGGAAAGAGCGTTGACGGCTTTGACACCAATACCATGGAGACCACCGGAAATCTTGTATCCGGTCTTGTCGTTGAATTTTCCGCCGGCATGCAGAATGGTATAAACCGTTTCGACGGTGCTTAATCCGGTCTGTTTGTTGGTGTCGCAGGGAATACCACGTCCGTCGTCTTCGACACGGATGCGGTTGATCGGGTTCTCGCTGGTTCCAGGCAGGATGGTGACATGGATATGTTTGCAGAAGCCGGCCATTGCCTCATCGACGCCGTTATCGACGGCTTCGCGGACGAGGTGATGAAGACCACGGCTTGCAGTGCTTCCGATGTACCTTCCTGGACGCTGACGGACAGCCTCTAAGCCCTGAAGGATTTCGATATCGGCACCGGTGTAGTCGCTTTTGGCTTTCCTCTTTTCCTCTTCCTGTTCTTCGGAGAAGCGGACAGAATCGACGTGCTTTTCGCTGAAGTCTTCTTCTGCCGGTTTTTCAATCTTTACCTGTTCCTGCTTTGGAGCAGAACTTTCATCATGAGCAACCTTTTCGACCTTTGCCTGTTGTTTGCGGTATGCTTCTTCTCTGGCTTTCCGAATTTTTTCTTCTTCGGTCAGAACTTCTTTTTCTTCATCAGCCATTTGCTTTTTCCTCCTTTGTGAGTCTGTTGTCGGCTACTTGGTATATTTCGTAATCCTGGAATCCATCGGCCACTCTGGTTCCGGTGACGAAGACCTGCTGGTCTTTTTCTCCGATGAGAGTCAATAGGTTTTTGGTTCGGACTTCGTCCAGGTCGGATGTGATATCGTCAAGTAAGAGTATCGGAAGCGTCTTGAGTCTTTCCTGATAGAGGGAAGAGACGGAGAGTTTTACGCTTAGGGAGGCAAGGCGGTTCTCGCCTTGGCTTCCATAACGGGCTACGTCTTTGCCTCTGAGTATGGCAGCCCTATCGTCTCTATGCGGACCGATCCTTGTCTGATGACGGATGTTTTCGTAGGATTTGGATCGTTCATACAGTTCTCGCCTATGCTCTACGAAGCTTTTCTGGTCATCATCTAAAGGACAGTTTGTTTTGTACAAGAGAGATAAGGTGTTGTTCTGTTCTTGTCCGAAGAGAAGGCTGTAGTAGTTCTCTGTTTTGGAATTGAGCACTTTGACTAGCTTCTTCCGTTCGTTGCTTATCCGGTAGGATAAGTTGATTAATTCGTCTCTGAGCACGTTGATTACATCTTGGTCGTAGTTCTGTGCTAGAGCACAATTCCGCTCTTTCAGGAGCTTTTTATAGCGTCCTAGAGCGTAAAGGTACTCTTTGCTTAGCTGGCTTAGTACTTCGTCCAATAGTTTCCGTCTTCTTTCTGGCTCGTCTTTGAAGAAGAAGACGAGGGAAGGATCGTAGACGATGGTTAATAGCTTGCCTAGGATTTTGGATAGGGATGCTACTTTCTCTCCATCGTATGCGAAGGTTTTGCTGTCTCTGGATATTAGGCAGGAGAGGGAGTGTTTTTCCTTCTCTTCGTTTTCGTATTCGATGTAGATAGAAGCTTCCTTGTATCCCTCTTGGATGAGGGAAGAAGTATCCAGCATCCGGAAGGATCTTCCTAGAGATAGGAAGTTCAAGGCTTCCAAGATGTTTGTCTTTCCCCTGCCGTTATGTCCTAGAAGGTAATTCTTAGTGCTAGGGAAGGAAACGTCTAAGCTATCATAAGAACGAAAGTGGTGAAGAACTAACCGGCTTAGGCGCATATTGTGTAGGTGACTCCCAAGATAGTGACTTGGTCTTTGTCACGCAGCTTTTTTCCTCGTCTCTGTTCCTTTTCTCCGTTGAAGAGAACCTCGTTTTCCCTCAGGAAGATTTTCTCTTCTCCTCCGGTGCTGACAAGGTCTAGGAACTTCAGCAATTGACCAAGGGTAATATACTCCCCGGTGATCTTGATATTGTTACCGTTTTTGACCATAAGAGACCCTCTTCTTTCCTCCTATATAAACATATGTATTATTATATACATAGATTTAAACTATAACAATAAAATAATGGCTGATTATCGGTACTTTTTCTCTTTTACAGAAGCAAAATTGAGGTTATAATTAGAACATATGGAAAACAATACGAATCTTAATGAAAAAGATATCTTAGCGATCCGTGAAAAGAGGCTTTCCCCTGCTTCTTTCCAGACGCTTTCTAAGTTCTATTCTATTTTTGCAGATCCTACTCGTCTTACTCTTGTCTCTCTTCTTTCTGAGCATGAACTTTGTGTGAATGATATTGCTCTGATTATGGATAGGTCTCAGAGCCGAGTTTCCCATCAATTAGCGATACTTCGACAGATGGATATTGTTACTCATTACCGTAAAGGAAAACAGGTTCTTTATGCTCTTACGGATAACCATATCAAGGACCTGTTCAAGACAGGACTAGAGCATGTCTCTGAAAAAGATGATGCTCTATACCAAGACAGAAAGAGAACAGAGAACGAATAACGAATGGGAAGATTAGGAACCAGTAATGGTTCCTTTTTTATAGGGCAAAGCTCGTTGTATAATAGAAACGATAAAAAATGGAGGAATTATCTATGAAGAAAAGTGTTGTTCTCTCTCTATTCTCTCTCTTTGCTTTGACTGGGTGTCAGAAAGGAACTTCTTTAAACAGTCTTTCCTTTTCTCAAAGGAAGAAAAGGGCAACTCTTATTGACGAGAAGTCGGATAAGAAGGAAGCTGCAAATCTTATAAGCAGGGAAGAGATTAAGGATTTTGATCGCTTTTCTATAAAAGGAAATGTCAGGTATAAGCCCAATGTTAGGACAGGAAAATCGTATACCTATACGATTCGTTTGATTTCCCCATCTGTTTTGATTACAGAGTCAGCACGTACTATGAATAGTAGCCAGTTTCAAGGCGACTTCAGTTTTTCTTCTTGTTTTGCATCTTTCGGATCAGGCCGATTTATTATTGTTGATGAAGGAAAATCGTTGCTTGATGTTTATAGTTCTGTGACTGGCGAGAAACTATCGACCATCGGATTGGGACTATATCAGTTAGAAAGTAGTTCTAGGAACAATTATGGTGTCAATTTCTTCCGTTTGTCAAATACAAATAACAATAATGATAACTACTTTGCTTCTTACGTTGATAGTGATGGAAATGAAAAGACTGAATCATTAACAGAAGAACAATACAATTCCAGAACTATTAAAGGAGATGCTAAGAAAGACTCCAAATATAAGCACCTTTATGAGATAGGACTGAATAGTGAAAATTATTATAGGGGATCGCAGTCTAGAATTTTTGACCAGAACTTTAGTAGGATTGCAGATAGGGATAGCCTCCGCTTTGCTTCTTCTGCTAGTTCAACATGGATTCCTGGAAATGGGAAAAGGTTCCGGTTCGGGTATGAAAAGTATACTTCTATGTCGGATATAAGAGAGCATTACCATGCCTTCGCCTATGAACTGGATCTTAATTCTGGAAACGTTTCCTATAAGGACCATCTGAATTTTCTTGTGAAAGAAGTGTACCCTGTATATGAGACAAAGGACTTTAACGGAAAAGACTATCGTGTTATGGTGGGAAGCTATATCTGCTACTATCCGCTCGATAAGGAGGGGATTATTGCTGAGCAGATTGATCGGATGGCCTATCTCTCTGATAATCTTTCCCTTAAGAAATCGACTGTCCGTGATTCTATGATTTCTTATAAAAAGCAGTTTGTGAATCCAAATACACTTTACCTAAGTTTAAATGACAGTTCAAATTACAGTTGTTTTATTAGGAGAGAGAATAATATTCGAACTTATCTTGACCAGGTTTCCTATATTAAGGATTTAGATACGCAAACGATTGTCTATAAAGACAAAAAAGGCAAATTTCACGAATGTGATCATACCAGTATTGTGAATGATCCATCCCAAGGCTTTGATTTAATTTCGGATTACAAGTTCAACGGAGTCAGAATCAAAGCGACGATGGAAAAGGGTATCCAGTATCGGTTAAACGATGGAAGTATTGTTCTTAGCGATTATTCTTCGTACTTAAATCAAGGTAGGGTAATTACAGACAATGCCATCTATCCCTTTAATCAATCTAGTTACAGTTATTCTTTCAATGGTGCGTCTGTAAATAATGTATCAAGGCAGGAATATTCGGATGTCTATAACTTAGAAAGTCATACAAAGACAGTCACTTATCTTTATCAGGTTTCCCTGTCTTCTCGTGAGACCAAAGGCTACTTAGTTACTTGGGAATATTATTACGACAAGGATTAACCATTAGTATGATGCAAACAGGGCGGATCAATTCACCAGCAGATGGGAAACCCTATATTTTCTGTTGCGTTTGGTTGTCTTAAATGCCGATTCTGAGATTCCTAACGAAGTGGAACGGGTGAATCGTGCATTTAGAAACTATGACACTAATGAAAACTTTGCTCTTTTTGAAGAATATAGGCTTGGGGGCTGTCTTATCTCTACAATTATTTCTATTCTGAGCATGCGGTAACAACTTCTGTTGATGATAGACTAAATAGAATTAAACAGCTCTTGGATTCGGCTAAGCCGGATTAGGATGAAGAGGAAGATGATTTTGTCGAAGAGGACAATACACCATCAAACGAACCTCTGGTTTGATAATTTAAAAACACCTTTTTAATGATAAAAAGTGATAATCCGTCTCCGTTATTGGAATGAAAAGAAGAATTAAAAATTTTCAATTGTATGTAAAAAAGATTGAAAACAGCTGTATTGGCATTGATTGTTTAGCATAAAAAGGACTGCTGCCCTTCAGCGATGATTCCGATGCGTGTCGGAATCACCCGAATTGTGCAACAGCCCCTTTTTTGCTGCTGGAATTCTAGGAAAAAACTGAAAAAAGCGCACAGATTCGGTCTATATAACTGAAAAAACAGGGAATAAACTATTGAAAAAACAGGAAAAACGTTGACAAAGCTGTGCTTTAATTTTATATTTATTAATATGGATAAGCCAAAATACTACAAACGATACATTGAAAAATCGATTCAATTGAAACTCCATACTTCAGGAGCTGTTTTGGTTACAGGCCCAAAATTCTGTGGGAAAACAACAACATGCTCTGTGTTTGCTAAGAGCATCTATCGCATCAACACTAGGAATGCTATTCGGAGGACAAAATTAGATCCGCGAATTGCTTTATCTGGTGAAACACCACATTTAATCGATGAATGGCAGAAAATCCCTGATCTCTGGAACTATGTGAAAGAAGATCTTGATATCAAATACGAATTTGGAAAATATTTACTTACAGGAAGTGCCACCCCGCCAGACCGACTTGAGATTCAGCATACTGGAGCAGGACGTATCGTCCCTCTCAAAAGGATGCCGATGTCTTTATTTGAATCTCTTGATTCTAGCGGGAAAGTTTCTTTAGAATCTCTTTTCAGCTATCCGGATCAAGACATCATTGATCCAAATCAGGATTTCACGATTCAGGATTTGTCTTATTTGGTTTGCCGTGGTGGCTGGCCTTTGTCTTTGGCTGTTACTGATAGACAGTCTGCTCTTGAAGTGACGAAAAACTATTTTGATTCGCTGTTTACTTTTAGCGAGAGCGACAATCCAGAATACCGCAATAGGAAAACCGATACTCTTCGGATGGTTTTAAAATCCTATGCTCGGAATATTTCAACCGAAGCATCCAGGAAAACCAGGATCAATGATGTAAAGCAGAATGATGAGAGAATTAGGGATGTAAAGACTTTTAAGGAGTATCAGTCCGCATTAAAAAATCTTTTCATTCTGGAGGATAGGGAAGCCTGGTGTCCGAAAATTCGTTCTAAGACGGCAATTAGGTCCTCACCCACCCGGCATTTCGTTGATCCTTCGATTGCTTGCTGCGCATTAGATATCTCACCACAGGATTTGTTATCGGATAGGAACTCTTTTGGATTATTCTTCGAAGATAGGGCGGTTAGAGATTTACGTGTCTATAGGAATTCCATTGGCGGAAGGATTCGCCACTACCGGGACAATACAGGCCTTGAGTGCGATGCAGTCATCCATCTCAACGATGGCAGATGGGCACCAATTGAAATTAAGCTTGGCGGGATTGATTTGACAGAATACGGAGCAACTCGATTAAATCGCCTCAAGGAAAAACTTGCAACGAAGAGCAGCTTATCGGCGCCTTCCTTTAGGAGGATCCTTACTGGATTTGGACCTCTGTATCGACGCAAGGACGGAATCTATGTCGTTCCCATCAATAGGCTCAAAGCCTAACATTCATCAGAGCTGATTCAAATAAAAGCACGGAACATCATCGAATGAATCGAAGATGCTCCGTGCCTTTTTGTTGCTTTCAGTCCTTTATTCCCTGATAATCCAATAGCCTTTTTTATTGGATCCTTGTCGGATGAGCTTCTTTTCCCTTACTAGAGTGCTAATTTCCCGGTATATGGTAGAAGAGGATACATTCCTCCTTTTGGCAAGTTCGTTTCTTGTAATAGAAGGATTGTTTTTGATGAGCATTAGAATCTTGAAGCGATTATCCGTTTGTTCGTTCCTTTCTTCTTTTGGACGATAGAAGGGAACGCTGACTCGGAGAAAACTAGGAGAAAAGAAGAAAATTTCCTTTGGATAGAATTTCAGGACACGGCGAATACCCGTGCCTAATCTTTCTGCATATCCTAAATCACGGAAGACACGGATTAGTTCTGGATTGGTCGGTAATGAATACCCTCCGAAAAAATCCTCCTTTGTGAATCCCTGCGGAAGGCCACCCAAAGAAGAAATCTCAAAACGATTTGAAAATTCCTCAAATGTCGGCAAGCCTTCTCCTCTATAGTCGTTATGAACAAAAGCGTTGACAACCAGCTCACGGATGGCAATCGGATTGAATTTAGACTTGTCCTCTCTTCCGGTTGGGGTGATTTGTGTATAAGTCCTGTTCCGAGATTGAAATAGAGAAAGCAATTCAGAGGTGGTTTTGATCAGAGACTGATTTACAAATGTTTTTTGCTCCGCTAAATCAAAAACATCATCCCCGGAATACTTAGCATATTGGATTGGTGAGGCAAACTGATCGGACAGGAGATAGGCTAGACGGTTGAATCGCTTGCTTTTTGTATAAAGCTCTAATTGGCATTCGAAATTATCTCCTACATCAAACCCGGCCTCCGTGTATTTGCTTCGTAGATAGTTAAAGGTTAGGTTTTGATTATCGGATTCGATATTTGTTAAGGTTCTTTTTTCTCTTTTCTGGAAGAGATTGAAAATCCTTTCCTCATTCCTTTTCTCGGCTGATGGTCCAATTCGGATATAACAGCCCTCCGGACACATTCCGTACTTTTTGATGTAATACGGTTTCTGGCTCCCGCTGGAAACAATAATTTTAATATAATCTTTGTTTCTGGAAATCACGATTTCAAACAAACCAATGGTATTTGGTGAGATATTGTTCTTAATCCGATCCTTAATCTGACGCTCGGTTAAGTCAATGTTTTCAATTCCTACTGGAATGCCCTTGTCATTCATCCCTATGTTCACTTCTCCACCCGTATTAGAATTTAGAAATGCTACAATTTCTTTTTCCAATTGATCATTCAGAATTGCCTTGTATTCAACACTTTCTGTCTCAGTCATATTGCCTCTCCTATAACATGTATATTCTACAATGAAGCAATAAATGAAGCAATAAATGAAGCAATAAAATTCAAGTGCAATGAATTGATGGGTGAAAATGCAGAAGAGAAAAAAGGCTGACCAGCCTTTCGACTAGTCAGCACTGGATAACATGGGTTGTGTTTGTTTTTCTTTTCTTTGCTTCAGATACTTCGGTCTGTAGAACAACATTCTCAAAGCATTAAGAACAGAGATGATCCTGACACCAGTATCGGAAACACCGGCTACAATCCTTGCATATCGTCCCCTGACACCGGTTAAGACTAAGATCATCCTGAGGACTTTTAATCCGATAGAGAGAATAATGCCGAAGATCCTGACACGCCTTGTTTTCTTTGAGAGATGTTTTGCTTCACTGACTTTCTCTAAGCTATCATCCCTGATGACGACATCACTTGCTTCGATGGCGGCATCGGAGCCAAGTGCTCCCCTGCTGACACCGACATTAGCAGCTAAGAGCGAAGGAGAATCATTGATTCCGTCACCGACATAGCAGACTTTGCCCTTGCTTGCGAGCTCTTTGACACGCCCTAGCTTTTCTTCTGGTAAGAGCTCACCATGTCCTTCTTTCACGCCGGTTTCTTCTAAGGAAGCAGTAACGATCTTCTGGTCATCTCCAGAAAGGACAATACTTTTTTTCCTTCCGTTCTCTTCTAGTTCCTTCCTTGCGGATTTTGCTTCTTTCTTTACTTCATCTTTCACAATGAAAGAAGCTAAGTAATTACCATCTTTGATACCAAGATAGAGGATTTTATACGGAGTGTCTTCCTGTTTTATGTTCTGCACGTTGCTTTGTTTGAGATAATCGAGGTTTCCAATGAGGTAGGTAGTACCATCTATGGTTCCCTCAATACCATGACCTGGAATATTCTTAAAGTTCTCTACTTCCAGGAGTTCTCCTTGGTAAGCGTTTGATACTGCTTTTGCAAGAGGATGAGTCGATTTGCCTTCCAAGGATGCTGCAATCTTTAAATAGTTCTCGTCTGGTTTATTGACTAAGACAAAGTTGCCTTTGGTCAGAGTACCTGTCTTATCAAAGACGAAGGTATCTGCCTTTGCCCTATTCTCAATTGCTACAGATCCTTTGAAGAGAATACCGTATTTGGAGCCGGATCCGATTCCGGCAAAGAAGGTAATCGGAACAGAGATGACAAGAGCACAGGGACAGGAAATGAGAAGAATCGAGAGAGCTTCATAAAGCCACTTTTCTCCGCCTTCTGCCCAGTTGAAGCCAGATAATCCAAATCCGGTTATAAAGGTTATAAGAGCAATCAGAATAACAGCTGGAGTGTAGTATTTGGCAAATTTGGTAATGAATCGTTCGCTCTTTGCTTTCTTCCCTTGTTCGTTTTCAACTAAGTCCCTGATCTTTGAGAGTGTAGAATTCTTGAACTCTTTTTCGACTTCTAGAACAATAACGGAATCCAGATTGATGGAACCAGAATAGACCCTGTCCCCTTCTTTCGCATCTTTCGGAAGCGATTCTCCGTTGATGGAAGAAAGGTCAAGGGAAGTGACACCACGCAGGATTTTTCCATCAACGGAGATTTTCTCTCCGGGACGGACTTCAATTTTGTCTCCGATCTTCAGCCTGGAAGGATCCTGATCGAAGATGGTGCCGTCTTCTCTGAGGGTATGTGCATAAAGTGGCCTGTTGTTAACTAATTTCTTGATGGACTTCTTGGATTTGTCGCTTGCATAGTCTTCCAGCCTTTCTCCAATGATAGAGAAGAGGATAACAAATAGTGCTTCTGGATATTCGTTGATGCCATAAGCACCAAGAGTAGCAATTAACCTCAGTGTATTCTCATTGAGGATTTCACCTTCTTTCCTCTCCTCAATCCTTTCGTGACCGATTTTGATAAGGAGTGGCAGATATCCGATGGTATAAAGAAGGAAAGAAATAAACCCGAAGGAATGATAGAAGTCTGGATTAGAGAACCTTGCATAGCTGATAGAGGAGAACTCGCTTCCTTGCTTCTCTCCGACTTTCTGTAGAATAAAGGCAATCAATAAGCAGGCGGCTCCGAAGAAGAACAGAATCAGGTTAATTTTCTTCTCTTTCTTTTCTTCGGTTTCGTCTTTTTCTTTTTCACACTCGCAGACTTCCATAACCCACCTCACTTGAATATGCGTTCATATGATATTCCGTTCATATATTAAAATCAACAGATTTTCTTTTATTTGTCCTTGTAATTGCTTACAAAACAAAAAATATCGATAGAAAAACAAAGAAAGCAGAAAAATGTAAGGGATTACAGTTTACAAAATTGAAATATAGGCATATAATTCTCTTCGTGGCAGTACAAAAATTTGGAATCTGCCCGTGAGCAAAAAGAATTTGGCGTTGGAATTATTCCAGCGATCACTGCTGGAAAATAGCGAATACGTAACGTATCGCTCAACCGAAAACACTGAATCTTTTTGAAAGGCACAGATTCTGCTCGGAAAAAGATTGTATTTTTCTTTGAGAATAACCTTCTGGAAAAAGAAGGATTTTTTTCTTTGTACTAAAAGGATAGTACCAGTTAAGTGCTGATAGGCTTTCCGGATCCGGTTACGAGCCCTTCTAGCAGCCAGCCTGTGAACGCCTTTACGGCCGGACCCTCGTTGTGGATGATCTCGTAGAGGCAAAGGTAGGCGTCCAGGTTCTCCTTCCGTATTCCGTTATGCTTTCTGAGGAACCATTTGACGCCCGAGCAGAGATGGTTGACCGGGCCGAGCCTGGCTTCCTGTTCCGGTATCTTCGAGTTCACAGTTATTTCCTTCGATACGTCCAGTGCTCCCTTATAGCCGTGCAGCCTGTCATGGGTGACCGTGCTGCCCTTGTCTATGATTCCGTCCCACGCCTTTCTCAGCTTTATTCGGCTTGGATGCCCGCAGCCGATGTCCTTCAGGACCGCTTTCCCTGTTTCGTCCGTCCCTATAGCTATGGCTTCCTTCTGGCAGGATATCCCGCGGAGCTTCTTCCTTCCCCGGACCCTTCCGCACAAAGTGCGGTAAGTCTCGTCGATCTGGACGGAAGGTCCCGAAAGGACAGGCTTTTTCCGCCTTTTCCGCAGCCTCAGGAGAAGGATTCTCCGGTATCTCCTTGCCGTGTTCTTGCTTACGCCTGCCGCTTTGGCGGAATCCCGGACGGTCCTGTTTAGGACAAGGGAACCTGCGAACGAGATGATTCCGTGCTGTCCAATCCGTCCTCTGTAATACAGGGGTCCCTGCGGAACCGCAGAAGGTCTTATGGCAGTCCTTGCAGAGGTATCTCCCTCTGCCGTTGGAGGAGGCATGGCCGTACCGGACGATATGGCGTCCATGGCAGCAAGGGCATTCATCCGGCTTGACGTCGAACAAAGGCCCTATAGCCAGGAACTCCTTCTTCCTTTCCTCTTCCCGTCCCATCGCCGAATACTTGGGGTGTGCAAAAACCATACGTGACTCCCGGGATTTCCGGAGCCGTGCCAGACGGGAGTCGCTAAACATGTGTCTGGCACGGCTTCGGAAGTCTTCATGCTTAGCAGGTCTATTCTATCACTCTTTTCCTTTATCAACACTTAACTGGTACTATCCTTTTGTA
>ERZ1026868.184-NODE-184-length-49795-cov-8.141013_pt1 | contig 49795 bp, 34 predicted proteins | sample MGYA00380164_ERZ1026868 | MGnify/ENA primary metagenome ERZ1026868 (study PRJEB33269, sample SAMEA4719800) | human gut metagenome | biome: human-associated habitat; feature: organic feature; material: feces | place: Cameroon | collected 2013-10 ...
GAAAAATCGCTTGTTTCACCAACAACTATTGTGGTAGATCACAATTTCTATATTGATAATTATAAGTATATTCGTGATGCAAAATTTCCAAAGAATCGCAATGGTTCGTGTGGCTATGTTGCTGCTTGCATAGTCTTATATTATTGGAGCAAAACCAATTTTAAAGGAACTATTCCTAGCAGTTATTTGGATTCCAATGGAGAATTGATTAACACAGATGACGAAGACCCTTACCATGACTTAAATGATAAATTAGTCTCAATTGCTGGAAAAGAAGGCTCTTGGGGGAAGACTGTTGCTGATACTCTGAACAAGTATTGCAAAGAGTTTAATATTAAAGGGTCTGCCGGCTACGGCTTACTTGACTATGGAATTAATAATGAATTAAGTAAACAACATCCTGTTATTTTGTTTGGAAGTTTGAAAGATCCAAACGATGGAAGCAGAATCAATCATGCTGTTACTTGCTATGGGTTTCAAAGATATGGAACTGGACCGCATCCAAGTTCTTTCTATTACATTGTTAATTTTGGGTGGCAAAATAGTGACACAGCTGAAGTCTTGCTCAATGGTGCCATGCTTGGCTCTGTTACCTATTTTGGATTAGACGTAAATTATTATAAAGGATAACCTATCTTGTATTATGAAAAAAGGCAAATTTAGCGTAATGTTCTTAATGATATTCGTTCTTACTTCATGTGGAGGGGAGAATTTAGAGAATAACAAGCTAGCGTTTGATTCTTCAAAAATCACTTCCATGTTGATTGATCAACGAGATAGAAAGAACTATGCTCAGTGGAAATGCAAAACAGAAGATTCTTCTGCGATATTGAATAGGGTTACCTACTATGAAAGTCATCAGCATGATAAGAAAAAACAGACTCCGGATGTCAACCAGTATTGGAAAAGAACCTCTGTCTATTTTAGGACAAATGATTTAATTTTTGATTTTAAAGTCTATTATAGGGATGAAAATATTTCCTATTATTTTTACCAGAATCAGTTTTTTATAACGAAAGACAATGTAGAGAACTTTTTTGAGGATTATTGGAAGGCTAATTGGAACCCAGAGACAAAATGGTCCGTTACTGAAACACACTATAGAATCTAATTTGATATTTTTAGAAAAAACAATGGAAGACACCTTAGACTGGTATACAATGATTCCATGCCACTTTATTTAAAGATCATTATCTACATTATTGCCGGCTTTGGAGCTGGTGTCGGTACGGGATTTGCAGGTAGGAGCGCAGCAGCTATTATTGGCCCTAGGCTTGCTACCTTTGTTGGTATTCCTGCCTATCAGGCGATAGGAATCGGACTTATCAGTGATGTTCTGGCTAGCGGGCTGAGTGCAGCTGTTTATTGGAAAGAAAAGAACTTAGATATTAAAAACAGTTTAGTTCTTCTTGTTACTGTTGTCGCAAGGACAGTCGTTGGTAGTTATGTTGCGAAGCTGCTTCCGGAAACAGCGATGGGAAATGTTTCTCAGATTGCTAGGATTATTCTTGGATTGAAATTTATTATCTTTCCTTCCCGTCACACAAAGGAAGAAAGGAAAAATCAAACCAAAAAGGCACGTATTATCAAATCCATCATCGGTGGTATTCTTGTTGGCTTCATCTGTGGATTCGTTGGTGCCGGAGGCGGAAGGAGGCTGCTTCTGATTCTGACTTCTTTCCTTGGCTATGAAATGCATAGGGCTGTTGGAACGAGTGTCTTTATTATGGCCTTCACTGCTCTTACGGGTGGAATATCCCATATTGTCATCGGAGGAGTTCCGGATCTTACAGCAAGGATTACTTGTGTTATTTCCACACTTGTCTTTTCGTTCATTGCATCTAAAATTGCAAACAAAGTGGATAGCAAGATTTTAAATCGTGTCGTAGGCGGTCTTTTGATTGTGATTTCCGGCGTTATCCTTGGCGTTACTTATATTCCACCGCTCTTGAACAAATAAGGATACAGCGAACGATTTAAGAGCTAGAAGCTAGTATTCGATTTCTATCAACTGTGTTTCAAGAGGAGCCAAAGTGAGCTCCAGGTTAAGTTCTCCATTGACGACTTCTCTTTCAAAAACCTGGAAAGAGGTCTGACTTAATTGGTTCAGAGCATGATACTCATCTCGTGTTAAATAGTCATCCGCTCCGCTTGTCAGCCAAGCATCATAAGAAGAACCTGAAGATGCTGACAGAGGTGTGACTTTGACACGTACTGTTTTTCCGATAATCTCTTTTATATGAAGCTTGCAATGATAGTTTGTTGATTTCGAAAAACAGGAATAACGTTCCTTCTCGTTGATCTGGTAATACTCTCCCTGTGAAAAGAGGGGAGAATAGTGGCTATAGTTATTGATTATGATTATGATTCCTTTGTCATTCTTTGAAATGATGTAATTCTTTCCGCTACCAAGAACCTCGCCATCTGCTTTTGATAGCATTGTAATTGCAGTCAGGCTCGCTTTCTTCCTGCCATTGTAGCTGTAATAGCCATAGACTCCTTGATAAGGGTTTGTCAGAGATAACAGCGGAAGAGAAGAATCACATAAAGTAAAGAATGTAATTGCATAGAGGTTTTGATAATTATTCAAATAATTCCGGGTGATGTAACTAGAAGCATATAAAGTATCGTATAAGAGATTGTTTCCACTTGAAAATCTCACATTTTCTATTACTAAGCGTGGAAGAAGGAGATTCTTGTCTTTGAGATATGATAAGAAGTCTTTCAGAATGTCCTTGTCTTGGAGAATCTCATCCTTGTCTTTGAAACAAGCATAGTTAAGGGAATAATAGTCATAATGTCCATCCTCTTTCGATAAGAGTTTGTGGATTGCCTTGATATCGTTGTCTGAGTACTGCATTCGTGGAAAAGACGGAGCCATGATTTTGAATCCACGGTTTTTTACTAGGTGATAGAAGCTGTTGCTTGTCCTATTGAATCGATAAAACTCAGATGGTAGAAGATGTAAGACATCGGTCGTGCTTTCCAATGAAAAAATCCAAGATTTCCTTTCCTCTCTTCCAAAATAGCTTTCCAGAATATTGAGAAGAGAAGCAGTCTCTTTTAAGAAGCATTCATGGTTTTCCTGAGGACCTAAGGTAAAACGAAGCAAGGGCTTCCTATGGAGATTGAGTAGGAAAGTGATTCCTTGGGCAATGGTAAACATGGCCTGGTTGTCTAGATGGAATCGTGCTTCTTCACTTCGGTAAGGAGAGGCAAAAAGATCGGTCAGGATTCCATAGGAAAAATGCACTCTTTCCGCCCTGTCCTTTAAGGCGGACTTCCTGTCTTCTCGTAGAACGTTGTAGATGTTTCCAATCGGTAGGAACTGTGAAAGCGGACTGGGTTTCGAAATGCCATGGTCTTTAGCGTTGACATCTAGGACAAATTCGAGATCACGTGCGCTTTCCTTTGCTTTGCCATGAGTCTGATTATATTCGTCGTAATATTTGAAGATCTGGTTTAGAGTCTCTTTTCTTAGAAGAGAAATATCCTGAGGTACGTTCTTCAGCTCTTTTTTTCTAAAGTCGTGTCGGTATTCGGAAGGATATTTATCGTATTTCTTTTTGAATGCTCGGACATAGGAACGTGCGTTCTCGAAGCCATTCTCTGTTGCTACTTCTTCAATGGTTTTATCGGTGAAGAGAAGGGAGTTCCTAGAGTTATTGATCTTTAATTCATCGTAATATTCATTAAATGTCTTGCCTTGGCATTTCTTAAACAAACGGGAAAGATAAGCGAGGTTGTAGTTGAAATGCTCGGATAAGAACTGAAGCGATATGTTTTCCTTGTAATGAGAATGCAGATAAGAAAGCAGCTTGGAATTGAGTTTCCTTGAGTTCCGAGTGATTTCCTCCCCTTGGTTCTCAACACGGAAATCATTCCTTAGCTGTGCGAAAAGGGAAAAGATTATAGCACGATTGGTATAAAGAGAGTTGATGTTATCCCTGGTATTGAATTTGATGATGGAATACCTAAGATAACGAATGGACTCATATCGCTTGTTATGTGGGTTTTTAATGGAATTGAGATTGAATTTTAATCCTAAAGCTTCTTCTTCATCCAGCTCGAATCCGAATTGGTTGATTTTAGCAACAAGCCTAGTGCAAGGTTTTTTAGCGGAAAATGAGTTCACAGTAAACGGGTTGATGATAAGCCTATCATTCTTTTTTGCGTGCCTTGTTTCGGCGTCCACATGAATATCACAGGAACCATCCCTGATAATAAAGAGACGGATATCGGGATAAGCATCCGGAAAAACATGTGTGAAACGACATACCGAAAACGACAAAGGGAGCTTTTCACTTAATTGAACGATTGTAAACTCATTTTTCATTGCTTTTTGACCACTTTTTTAGAAATATCTGAAATTATTATACTATTTATTAATATATAGTATACAGAAACTGCAAAAAAATGACTTCTAATTTTCCATCTGGACAATGAAAACTGACAGGAATAGTCAAAAAAGTGCATAGCTAATAACAAAACAATCGATTTGAAAGCACTTCCACCAAGGGTAAACTTTATATGATGAAGGAGATAGCATACATGGCAGAACCTATATTTAAGGCTTCGCATATTGTGAAGCAGTTCGGACCGACAATTGCACTGAACGATGTCTCTATTGAAATTTATCCTGGAGAGATTCGCGGCTTTATCGGTGAGAATGGTTCCGGAAAATCCACGATGTCTGCAATCAGGACTGGTATTTACCAGGCAACGAGCGGACAGAGGGAATATCACGGAAAAACTTGGAAGCCAAAGTCGATGATTGAGGCTCTTCAAGGAGGCATCGGCATTATTGTTCAGGAAAACGGAACGATTGCTGAAGTTTCAGTTGCTGAGAACATCTTTTTGGGAGAGCTGAAGAACTTCTCAGGAAAGCATTATTTCGAAGATGAGAAGGTTGAGAATTTCTCTCCTGCTTTTTCTGTTTCTCTTAATGAATTTGATGCTTTAGCTAAGGATCTTGTTTCTAAGAGCCTTGCTGCTTTGGATTCTGGAAACAAAGCAGAATACAAGAAAGCAGTCCAGGAAGCAAAGAAGGGGGCCCTTCATGCTTCTTATGTTTCTCTTGCTCAGCAGCAGAAGGAAGAAGCTAAGGACAAGCACGAGAGCATTGCCAAAGAGTTCAATAGTACTTCTGAATCCTTATTTAACACTTATGTTGAGAAGGAAAAGAAAATTGATGCAAAGTACGACAAGAATGAAGAGAATCTCGATGCTGAACTAAGCAAACGTCGTCGTGAACACGAACATCATCTGAATGAAAAAGACTATGAGAGACAGATTAATAATCTGAAGAAGACCACCTATATCCGCAAAACTTGGATTAAGAGCGATGAGGTTTCTCTTAAAAATCACTATCTCAATGCAGTTAATGAAATCGTCAATCCGAAACATAAAGAAAACAAAGTCCGTAGTTTCTTCCTTAACGCAATCTTCGGATTATTCGTTAATGGAAAGAAACTTCGTAAGCATGCAAAACTTGCTCTCTCCCATATCGGTGTCAATGATATCAATCCAGGAAGGATTACCGCTGCTTATGATAGGCAACAACGTAAACTGATTGAAATCGCTAAGTGCCTCAACAAGAATCCGGAAATCTTCATCATTGATGAAACCACAACCGCTCTTAGTGAGACTGGACGTATCCTTCTTTATAAGAAGAGGGAAGAGCTGAAGAACCAAGGAAAATCTGTTCTCTTTATCTCCCACGATTTGGATGAACTCAGGGAAAAATGCGATACCCTTACCGTTCTCCGTGATGGAAACATCGTTGCCAATCTTACCAAGAGCAAGAACGAATTTGATCCTGATGCCATTAAGAAGTATAGGATCGGACGTGAGCTCAAAGGTGATTACTACCGTTCTGATTATGATGGCACTTTATCTGACCAGGTTGTTCTCAAGATGGTCGATGGTATCGAAGGCAACCAGCTCCGCCACGTCAATCTTGAACTTCACAAAGGTGAAATTCTGGGCATTGGTGGCCTCTCAGAATGCGGAAGGCATACCCTTGGAAAAGCTCTCTTTGGAAATATCAAGAGGGAAGGCGGCTATGTCTATGTCGGTGAGAACTTAGATAAGCTTGTGAAGAGCGAATCCTTCGCAAGGAAAGAAAAAATCGGTTACCTTTCTAAGAACCGTGATACGGAAGCGTTAGCACTGAAATCTTCTATATTCGACAACATTGCAATTGCTTCTATCAATAATATTGCAAAAGCCAATCTGCTTGTCTTCAAACGAGATGAAAAGAAGCTCGTCCATGAACAGGCAAAAGCACTTCAGATTAAGTGCAACTCTACGGAACAGCTTGTTTCTACCCTCTCTGGCGGAAACAAACAGAAGGTTTCCTTAGCAAAGTGGATTGCTAACGATTCTGAAATCCTTATCCTTGACTGCCCGACCCGTGGCGTCGATATCGGTGTCAAACAATTCATCTATCAGCTCTTATATAAGAGGAAGAAGGAAGGCAAGTCGATTATCAGGATTTCCGAAGAGCTCCCTGAGCTTATCGGAAGGGCTGATCGTATCCTAATCAGGAAAGACGGACAGATTACAAAAGAATTTGATCGTAGCAACACCCTGACTCAGGAACAGATTGTCCAATACAGGATCTAAGGAGGCGGAAAATGTCAATCGAAATCACATTACAAGCCGGCGAAAAAGAAGCTCCCTTTGTCTACTTCGAACAGACCATCCTTGATCAGGCTAAGGCTGTTGATGCTTCGGATAAGAATGCTGTTGAAAGCTTCAAAAAAGAGCTGATTGGAATTCGGAAAGCAAAAGATCAGCAATTAAAGACGGCTATCAAGACTGACCTTATTCATCTCAAGGAAAAACAAACTGCATTACTTGCTTCTTTTATCTCCGAAAGAGATGAGGCATTAGCAAAGGCAGCGGATGACTTTGCTAAGATCAGCAACCCCACCAAGAAGGATAAACAAGACTATTCCGATATCGAAAAAGGCATTGAAATCTCCGCAAAACGCTCTGCTTCTAAGGCAAAGAGCGAATACGTGAAAAACATCCAGCTGATTAAGAGGAAACGGAGCGAGCTCTATGCTGAGTATCTTCGGGTCCTTGCTATCAGGGACGTTAAGGAAAGCGCTGCAGACCGTCTCAACGAACGTTATCTTGAAGCCTACGGAAGGTTCAATCTGAAAGCAAGCCTTTCTAATAAAAAGTTCTGGATTGATAAGGTTCCGCTCTTCATGCTTATCATCATCATTGCTGCCTACTACATCGGAAAGACGATTACTGGATATTCTGGAAGCCTTGGTGATGTTATCAACAATGGTATCTTCGTTGCTGTTGTCGCTACCGGTGCTGTCTTCATTTATTCACAAGGCGGCTTCGATATGTCCTTAGGAAACGCATCCCTTAGGTGCGCCGTCATCGCTGCCATTCTCTATAACGCAACAAATAACAGGGTCGTTTCGTTGCTTGTCGCTATTGTCTTAGGTGCTGCTCTTGGTATTGTTAACGCAATCTTAGCTACTAGGCTCAACCTTCCAGTTATGGTTATGACCTTAACTAGGAGGAACATCTTAGCTGCTATCTCCGATGCTATCTTTGAAAGCTATGGCGGTCTTATCACTGTCAACCCTGGAAGGTTCACGAACGCTTGGGTCTATGCTTCCTTCCTTGTTATCTTCTTTATTCTTTGCTGGTTCATCTTCAATTACACTAAAGTCGGCCGTCGGGCCAAATTCATTGGCTCTAACAAGAAAGCTGCGAAGTTCAATGGTATCAACTTAAGGAAATCCGGTAGGATCTCCTTCGCACTGTCTGGCATTGGACTTGGTATCTGCGGTTTCCTCTTCGCCTGCTCTAAGACTGGCAACCAATTTGGCGCTTCGACTGTCTTAAGCCAGGTCGGTCTCAATGTCATCATTGCTATCGTCTTCGGCGGAAGGACAACTAGTGGCGGACCGAAGTCAAAAGTCAGCTGTGCAATCATCGGTGCTTTCTTCTCCGTTTTCCTTGATGAATTCTTTGCTGCCATCTCTACACCTACTTTCCAAGTCGGTGACTACTGCTACAGGTTCAAGGGTCTTATCTTCTTAATTGTCTCTCTTGCCAACAGGTGGGATACCCGTGGAAAGATGCTCGCTTCTGGAGGAAGTATCCAATAATGAAATATACAAAGCCAGTTCAATATTCCTCTTCTCCGTTCTTCGCAAACCAGAAACTCAAAAGGACAGGCAAGAAACTCTTCTGGTCCTTGTTCTGCCCCGTTGTCAGGATTCTGATTGCTGTTCTGCTATCGAATCTTAGTGACACCGGATTATTCTTCATCGGTTCCACGATGGATAACGTCTCGAACAGGAGGATCAGGCTTAAGACGATTACAAGGACACTGATTGCTGCCCTTGCTCTTAACACAAACCTCAACTCCGGACGTATGGACTTCTCTCTTGGTGCTACCGGCATTCTAGCTTGCCTCTTCGCTTCCCTCATTGTCCAGGTAGATACTATCAATCATATCTTCCTCTTCCTTCTTCTCTCCATTCTCTTTGGCAGGATCTTAGGCTTCATCCATTCCTTAGTTCTTATCTTTACGAAATTATCTCCAATCGTCGTTTCCTTAGGCAGGTGCTTAATCTATGAAGGCATCGCTAAGGTTGTCGCAAATGCTACTGGTTCTACCGGTACTGTCAACTTAGCTTCCGGTTCCTACACTGCTAGCTTCTTCCAGGAACCAATCATCCTGATTCCTCTTCTTGTTATTGTCTGCTTAATTAGGGCTGCCGCTCTCTGTTACACCCGTTATGGTTATAACAAGCTTGCTCTTGTCTACAATCAGAAAGTCTGTGTTGAGACTGGTATCAATGAAATCAGTCACTGCATCATTTCCTTCATCATTGCCGGTGCTCTCATCGCTGTCTACCAGGTCAGGAGCTCCTGCGGTACTGCAACCATTACGATTAACATCAACTTAGGTTCTTCTGGAACAGTCTTCAAGAACTTCTTACCAATCTTCATCGGCGGTATTCTCGCTAAGTACTCGAATCAGATTGTCGGTCTGCTTCTTGGCGTTGTCGGAACCACTCTTCTTTACACCTATGGATTCGATAATGCGACTGTCATTGGATTCACTTCTACTGTTTCTTCTCTCCTTAATGGTTTCTCTGTCTTCGCTGTCCTTGTTTACAGGGTCGACAAGAACCGCTTCCTCAACTGGATTAAGAGGAAGAAATACGTTTTCGAGGAGAAACGTCTTAATCCACAAAAGAAAGGAGAAAATGCCTAATGAAGAAAATCAAGGCTTTAATTCCTATCCTTGGCTTAAGCCTCCTTACTTCCTGCTCTTTGGAAGATAGGATGATCTTCGGCGGAAACAAAAATTCTGTTTCTCAGAATCAACCGACCAGCAAAGATCCTAACGATAGCAGCTCTACTTCCGATACTCCTAGCTCTGATGCAGACTTAGAAACCTTCGATGACTGCAAAAACTCTATCTTCTTCGCCCTCTACAACTATTACGGATTCGATGGCCAGCATTTCACCAACAAATGGCTTGGCAGGAACGATGCCCTTGCTGCCCACGGCTACAAAGTCACTGGTTATGAAGGTCAGAAGGATGCCCGTAAGTTCAAAATCGAACGTCAGGCAAATTCAGACCTTCCGGCAGATGCAAAAATAGTCAGGGTCAACAATCAGAACTGGGATACGACCATTCAATACGCTAAGCCGTTTGCTAAGTATCATCCAAGGGCAGTCATTTCCACCTGTAATGGTGTCGAAATGGCATCTTCTAACATCAAATCCGTTCAGTTCAAAGTCTCTAATGCTACGATGGGCGGCTTCTCTCCTACTTATCGTTCTGCCTTCGTTGATGGCTCTCTCCGTTATCTTGTTGCAAAGTACACGGCTCACATCCTTCCTATTGTCGCTGCTTCCGTTAATGCTCTGGATAATGGCAAAGCAAGGAAGAACGCAGATGGAACTGCTCTGCGTTTATCTATCTCCCAGTGGGCCATCCAGACCTTAGAAGAATACGACCGCAGGAATGCAGTTGACTCTGTCTCGGAGGACCATCCGACTGTCCGTAAAATCAATGTCGATAAATACTTCGACAAAACAAATCCGGACTATGGACCTGAGAAATTATCTGAGTTTGTTTCTTCCTCCACAAAGGAAAACATTGAGACTCTCTATGCTGAGAACGAAAGCAATGGTGATGCGGATAAAGCTGCTTTCCGTAAAGGAAAGACGTACAAATGCGGCATCATTGCTCCTTCTAGCGTCAATGAACAGGTACAGCTCTACATTGATTTCATCAAAGGTTATTTAGCTAAGGCCTATAACTTCGAAGTCCTTCCGGTCGGTTCTGTTACATCCAGCAATACCCAGAAACAGGTAGCCATCCAGCTTTGCAACCAAGGCGCTAACTTCGTTATCTCAGTACAGGATGATACGGAGCGAAATGCTGCTGCTCAGGTCTGTAATGAAAAAGGTGTCTACTTCGCTATTGCAGGCTCCTGCCAGAACGCTCTCGATTACGCGGTAATCAAGAATCTTCCTTACTATGTTGGTTCCATTGGAACCTCTCCGGAAGAAGAACGCCGTTCTGCAAAAGAGAGGACAGAATACTATCTTCAGTGCAGGATCAAGCGTGCTCAGAGCCAAGATGCCTTATACGAATACGAGAAAGAAGTCAAAGGACTGAATAAGACAAAAGAAGAGTCCCTTAGCTTCTACGTTCCATTCGATAAAGAAAGAGATATCTAGCATGGCTTCCTTCACCTTTGAATTCTACCCGAAATCACTGGCAAGACGGACTCAGTTCGATCTTGTCGTTCCTTCTCTCAATCTTCATGGTTCCTTAAACAATAAGGATGATAGGTACTATGAGAACTCTACAGAAACCTATCCTCTGATTCTCTGCTTATGCGGCTTCGGAGATAACGAGAAAGCCTTCCAACAGAACTCTTCTCTTATCTCTCTCTGCGAAGAAAACAAAGTCGCAGCATGCTTCATTAACGGCGAGAATAAATGGTATCTCAACCTTGGACAGATTGACAATTACTACGATTTGATTGAAAAAGACATCCTTGACTTCCTATACGGAAATTTCCGTTTCCTCTCCCGTAAGAAACCACTCATTATCATGGGTGTTTCAATGGGCGGATACGGAGCTCTCTACCACTATCTCAAGAATGTCGACAAGTATGCTGCTTGTGTTGCCTTATCCCCAGCTACGAAACCAGACTTCCTTGATGAAAGCAAGTTCGGAACCCTTCGTTCCCTCTGCTTAGCAAGCAAAGAAAAGAAAAAGAACGTCTATCTCTCCGTCGGAAAGAATGACTTCATCATCGGGGCTTCTAAAGACTTTGATCAGTTCCTTATCGATAATGAAATCGGATTCTCGTATCGCTATTTAGAGAACAAAGACCATTCCTGGAAGACCTGGAGAGAAGAAATCTACAATGTCTTCGATTATCTGTCTGAAAATGGATTCATCGGCAAAAAGCCGAAATCAAAATAAAAAAAGGAGAAAAAATATGAAATCCAAGAAGTTAACATTAGTTGCTTCCCTGCTCTCTCTTGCTGCATTAGCTGGTTGCGGAAAAACCTCGGAGCCAAGTGCAAAGCCGACCGAACCTGCAAAGCCAAGTGAATCTGCAAAGCCGACAGAAGAACCTGAAGAAGTCGAAATCCAGAAAGATGCTGCAGATAAAATTATCTCAGCCTATAACCCGTCTTTAACTGGCAAGTTCTTTTTCAGCTACACCGCCAATTACAAAGTCGATGTCGATTCTCATGGTGGAACCGGCAAGCTTGACAGCTTCAAGCATGAGGTCGAAGACACTACTACCGGTGATATCGATCTTACCAGCGGAAATGTCTATCTCAAGATCTCCAAGACTTCCAAAGACAAGCGTCTTAGCCAGGAAGCTTCTAAGACAGAAGCCTTAGTCTACAAGGATGGAGATACCTATAAGTATGTCACCACGACTAGGGAAAACCCGGTTGCATTAGCTAGCGAAGAAGCAGCTATCAACAAGATCTCGGATCTTGTCTACTCTATTTCCTATAACTTAGCCGGCTATATCACCATGGATACCTTCAAATACGAAGGCGATAATAATTATCAGTGGCGTGAGTTCGGACTTTCTTCCACGGCAGTTGCTGCTGAGGACTGCAATGATCCTTATTACTTTGGAAAGAGGAAAGACGGCGGACTGAATATCAAGACCAAGGTTCAGTATGTCGGCTATAAGACCGATAACGGAATCTCTGATTTCTCCAACAAGGCCGATGACTATGCTGCTGAAGCTGTTGTTAAGACGAATAGCACGGGCTTAGTCACTTCCTACGCAGAAACCTATAACAAAGCTTCCCTTGATTTTGCTATCAGGACTCCGGCCCCGACGGTTGTCATTACCGGAAACCGTAATTTCTCTGCAAACTATGGTGCAACCTTTGAAAAGGCTGGAACCATTGAGCATCATCTTACCAAATCGGTTATCACATGGGATGAGAATCCAAAATGCACGTTTGAAGTCTATTCCTGCCCTGCTGATAATAAAGCCGCTAAAACGGCTATCAAGAGCGGAGATGAAGTCAAAGTCGGTGATTTATTAGCAGTCAAGGTTACTCCTTACGGACATAACAACATCGTCAACGTCGCCTTAGGAACTACTTCTGCTGAAGTTTCTGATGATGGATTCTACTATTTCGAAGTCAGCGAAGGTGCCAAGAAGCTCGCTGCTAACATCAATGGTTCCGATAGGAAACCGGATGTCAAGTATGCGACTGTCACCACTGAAAAAGGCGAACACGTTAAGTCCTTCACTGTCAAATACAGGACCTATCCGAATACTTCAGCCTTGAGGGATTTAGATGCTCAGAATCGTGCTCCTATTGGCCAGGCGAACTACCTTGTCTTAACCGCTGAATTCGATGAAGGATATGAATTAGATGCCTTCACTGTCAACGGAAATGCTGCTTCTAACTTCGGTCAGTGGTGCTATGCCATCAAGACAGAGGGAACCTATGCATGCAAAGTCACGGCTAAGGCTGTTGCTGAGACTCCTGTTTCCAAAGATGTTGAGTTCACTCTCAACAAGGATGCTGGTGTCAAATCTGCCACTGTCTCTACTAGGGACGACCATAATCCGGCAACCATTACCGATGTCACTGCTGCTGGAAAAGCAGAAGCCAAGGCTGGTCGTCTCTTCTGTGTCAAAGTTGAACTGAATGCTGGATATCAGCTTGATCTTGTGAAATCTGGAAAGACAGTTGCTGGTTTCAGGAATGGTTATTACTATTTCAGCAACTTTGCAGCTGGATCCCATGTTATCGATATTGTCACCCGTGCTGCTGAACCGGCAATCCAGTATGTGAACTTCACAATCGTAAAAGATGCTGGTGTCAAGTCTGCATCCGTCTATACTGTGGATAACTTCAACTTTGCAGGTAGGATGGATTATACTGCCGCTAAGAAGGCAGAAGCCAAGGAAGGCCGTTTCCTTTGTGTCAAAGTCGAACTGAAGGATGGCTACGAAATTGTTTCTGTCAAGAATGGCGAAGTCGCTGGTAATCTCCAGGGTGGTTATTATTGCTTCAATGGTTCTACTGCCGGAGAAGTTACCTATACTATCGTCACCAAAGCCTCTGTTGCTGCCTAATCTGATTTGAATATTTTGATTCGGAAGGTGCTATATAGCACCTTCCGGATTCTTCAAGGAGGTCTTAATGTCTGTCAATCTGAAAGAAAAGCCTTTTTATCTGAGCGATAGCCAGATTGAATGGGTGAATAAGACCAAAGAGCGAAGGACTCAAGAGGAGAAAATCCAACAACTTTTCATTCATCTTACTGCCAAGCAGGATGAAGCTTATCTGAAGGATGTTGTCACCAAATGCAAGTTTGGCGGAGCACGCTTCAATCCTTCTTCTGCAGAGAATATTGCCAAGCATAATTTTATTCTGCAGAGAGAGACGAAGATTCCTCTTCTGATCGCTGCGAACACCGAATCCGGTGGTAATGGTGCTTATCGAGGAGGAACAGAAGTCGGATGTGAAACGAAGGTCGCGTCCACGAAAGATCCTCACTATGCCTATGAGTTAGGAAAAGTTTCCGCGGAAGAAGCAAAGGCGGTTGGTATCAATACTCTCTTTGCACCGATTGTCGATATCGACTATCAGTTCCATAATCCGATTATTCCTTATCGTACCTTCGGAAATGATCCAGATAGGGTGAAGGAGTTCTCTCTTGAATTCCTCAAAGGCGTTCAAGAGGAAGGACTTCTTGCCTGTGCGAAGCATTTCCCAGGAGATGGTGTCGATGAACGGGATCAGCATCTTTCTTTGACTAGCAACACTTTGTCTTGCGAAGAGTGGGATAAGAGCTACGGAAAAGTCTATTCTGCTTTGATTGATGCTTCTCTTCCTAGGATCAGGGCCGGACATATTGCCCTGCCATCCTATCAGAAGAAGTTCTCGAAGGATGAAAATATTGATGTTCTTCCTGCTTCTGTTTCTAAGGAAATCCTTACCTCCCTCCTAAGAGGAAAATTAGGGTTCAATGGATTGATTGTCTCTGATGCTACTCATAGGGTCGGACTCACTGCTTCTAGGAAACGGAGCGAATTCCTTCCTAAGAGGGTAGAAGCCGGTATCGATAGGATTCTTTTCTACAATGACTATGAGGAAGATATCGAATACAGGAAAAACGGACTGAAGAAAGGTCTTCTCTCTCAGGAACGTTTGGAAGAGGCTGTTACTCGAATCCTGGCGACCAAAGCTAGGCTTGATCCTTCCTTAAGGAAACCGCAAGAGGCTCCAATCTACTCCTTGATGGGAACTAAGGAACATAGGAAAGTCCAAGATGAGGTATCCGATAAAGGAATCGTCCTTGTCAAAGAGGAAAAAGGAGTTCTTCCGTTATCTCCCGAAAAAGGAAAACGGATCCTTCTTGTCCCTCAGCATGAAGATAGTCCTTTTGATAACAGGATGCCGAAAAGAGGTCCTTCTATCTATGAGACAATTGCTCATAGGTTAGAGGAAAAAGGCTTCCAGGTTACTATCTTTGAATCCCTTAGGGATAAAGCAAAGAAACTCCCGCCTAGGGAAGCACTGAGCATTATCTCCAATGTCTACAACAATAAGACCCCAATTAAAGAACTTACAGACAATTATGATCTTGTGATTCATGTCTGTGACTTCGATACGCATAATACAGTGAACCGCAGGACCTATAAGAGGTCGAAAGGAACTCCCGATGTTCCTTGGTACGTCAATGAGCTTCCTACCATTAGGATCTCTTTGAAAAATCCGTTCCACCTCTTTGATGCCCCGCAGGTTAAAACCTATATCAACTGTTACGATAAGAATCCGTCAACGATTTCTCATCTGATTAAGAAGCTCACCGGAGAAGAGAAGTTCTTAGGTGTATCACCTGTGGATTGCTTCTGCTTAGATCCGTTGTGCCGGAAATAATAAAGGAGAAAATTAAGATGTTACCAATTCAGGTTAATTTAAAAGACAAAGTTGTCGTCATCACTGGTGCCGGAGGAGTCATCTGCTCTTATTTGGCACGCATTTATGCCGAGAGCGGTGCTAAGGTTGCTCTTCTCGACCTCAATAAAGAGATGGCCGAGAAAAACGCCAAGGCCCTCCGTGAAGAAGGCTATGTTGCCTATGGCTATGAAGCCAACGTTCTGAAGAAGGACTCTCTCTCTGCCTGCCATGAGCAGATCTTAAAGGACTTAGGCCCCTGCGATATTCTTGTCAATGGGGCTGGTGGAAATAATCCGCGTGCTACGACCGACAACGAGTTTGCAGAGCTTGATGATGCCAAGAAAGGAATCAAGAGCTTCTTTGAACTTGATGAGAGCGGAGTTGAGTTTGTCTTCAATCTCAACTTCCTTGGAACTCTTCTTCCGACTCAGATCTTTGCCGAAGATAGGATTGGTCGTAAGGATTGCTCAATTTTGAACATCTCTTCTAGGAATGCTTTCACTCCACTCACAAAGATTCCTGCTTATTCTGGCGCAAAAGCTGCTGTTTCTAACTTCACAAAGTGGCTTGCTGTTCACTTCTCTCATGTTGGAATCCGTGTCAACGCCATTGCTCCTGGATTCTTCTCTACGAAGCAGAACGAAAAGCTTTTATGGAATCCGGATGGCACTCCGACCGCTCGTACTGGCAAGATCTTAGCCGCTACTCCTAGGGGACGCTTCGGTGTTGTCGAGGACTTAGGTGGCGCTGTCTTATTTCTCTCTAGCCCGGAGGCTGCCGGCTTTGTGACCGGTGTTGTCCTTCCGATTGACGGCGGATTCTCTTCCTATTCTGGAGTCTAAAATCATGCTGTTTCAGAAGAAATCCGATTTTCTTGTCTGCAGGGACAGCGATGGCACTGTCATGGATACTAGGACGATTAAGCACTATAACTGCTTTGGTCCTAGCTTCGTGGATGTCTATTCCATCCAAGACCATAAGGAAGAGATTCTCAAAGAGTGGAATCGAATCAATCTCTTTTCCATCACACGCGGTATCAATCGTTTCCAAGGATTAAACGATATTCTCGACTACGTCGGAAAATTCGGCTATTCCTATTCCGGAAAAGAAAGCTTTGCTTCCTGGGTCAAGACTACGAAGGAACTCTCTCCGAGAGCCTTGAAGGAATACAGGGAAGCGAACGAAAAAGATAATCTTTGCAGGAAGCTTGCTCTTCAATGGTCCGATGAAGTCAATCGTCGTATCTCTCTTCTTCCTTTAGGTCAGCCCTTTGCTCCGGTGAAGGAAATCATCTCACAGATTAAAGATGAAGTCGATTTGGTAGGAGTAAGCTCTGCCAATGAAGGAGCCGTTACGGAAGAATGGAAGGGAGCTGGTATCTATTCTCTCTTTCGGTTTGTTGCCTGTCAGAGTGTCGGCAAGAAAGATAGGATTATTCAGAAAGCCCTGGAATGTGGTTATGAGAAGGATAACACTGTAAGGTTAGGAGATGCCCTTGGCGATATCGAGGCTAGCAAAGCAAATGGTGTTCACTTCTTCCCGATTCTTCCTGGAAAGGAGAAGGAATCCTGGGAGGAATTTTACAAAGAAGGGCTTCCTCATCTTCTCTCTCATACATTTACGTCAGAGTATCAGGAACAGCTCTATAAAAAGTTCTTTGACTGTCTGAAATAAGATAGCAGAAGAGGTAAAAAACATGAAAATTACAGAACCAATCAAAGTCGGTAAGATTACGCTTAAGAACCGTATCATGTTCCCACCGCTCACTACTGGTTATGAAGAACGCGATGGCTCTATCGGAGAGCATTCCCGTGCTTTCTATACCCGCTTAGCCAAAGGCGGTGTCGGCTACATTGTTATCGGTGATGTTGTTCCGGTCAATACTGTTTCTCCGACCCCGAAGCTTTTCTGTGATGAACAGATTGGATCTTTCAAGGCTTTAGCGGACTCGGTTCATGCCTATGGTGCTAAACTTGGTCTTCAGCTCTTCCATCCAGAATATGATACCGAAGCCATTATCAACTTCATTAAACAGGGCAAACGCAATGAAGCTTTTGCAAAGCTTCATCATGATAGGCTTCATTTTACGGATGAAGTTACTCCGGAGAAGCTTGCTTCCATCTTAGAGCATATTAAGGCCTGCGCACATCGCGCCTATGAGGCTGGTGTTGATGTCATTGAAGTCCATGGTGACCGTGTTGTCGGAAGCCTCTGCTCCACGATTCTGAATCATCGTACCGATGAATATGGTGGAAGCTTTGAAAACCGTACTCGTTTTGCTCTTGAATTCGTCAAAGCCATCAAGGAAGGTGCTCCTGATATCACCATCGACTATAAGCTTCCGATTGTTACCAAGAGAAAAGACGGCACCTATCAGGGTAAAGGCGGTCTTGTCCTTGAAGAAGCGGTCAAGCTTGCTAAGCTGTTAGAGAAAAACGGAGTCGACAGGATTCATGTTGCTCAGGCTAACCACACTGGAAATAGGAATGATACGATTCCGGCTAGGGGAACCCGTGCTTACGGATTCAGGGTCGAAGAGGCAAAGGCAATCAAGGCTGCTGTTTCTATTCCAGTTTCCATTGTCGGCCGTATCTGCACCGTGAAAGCTGCAGAAAGCTTAATCGAGCAGAATGTCTGTGATATTGTTGCTTTTGGCCGTAATCATCTTACCGATCCGGACATTGCAAATAAGATCGCTGATGGTAAGGATTATCTTATCCGTCAGTGTATCAACTGCAACAAGGGCTGCACTGATAGGATTCAGAAAGCTCAGTTCCTCTCCTGCGTCTTAAATGCTGAGAGCGGATACGAAGCAACTCGTTCTATTACCAAAGCAGTGAATCCTCGCACTGTCGCTGTTGTCGGCGGCGGTATTGCTGGCTTAGAAGCTGCCCGTGTCCTTGCTCTGAAAGGACATAAGGTCGACTTATATGAGAAGAGCTATCGTCTTGGCGGACAGATCAATATCGCTGCTGTTCCTCCTCGCAAAGAGGAAAGGCGTCGTATTCTCAATTTCTATGACCGTGTTCTTCCGGCTCTGGATGTCAAGATCCATCTTGGTGTCGAATTCACGAAGGAAAGGGCAAAGAACTATTCCGATATCATTGTTGCTATCGGTGCTCATAACCTTGTTCCGCATATTCCGGGAATCGATGGTGAGAATGTTGTCTCTGCCTGGGATGTCTTAGACAATAAAGAAATTGTCTATGGATCTGTCGCTGTCTGCGGTGGCGGACTTGTCGGTGCAGAAACCGCTGAGTATCTTGCTGATAAAGGATACGATGTCACTATTGTGGAAAGGATGGACAAGATTGCAAAAGAAGAGAGCAATACCATTCTTCCTATAAGGCAGAAAGATTTTGCAGATCACAACGTTAAGCAGCTTGTTAAAACTAAGATTGTCAAGATGGATATCCATGGCTTAACCTGCGATAAACTCGATGACAATGGTCAAGCAGTTGAAACGATTGAGATTCCATGCGATACCATTGTCAACGCCTTAGCTTCTCAGAAGAACAAGATTGACTTAGAAGGCGTGAATGCCAACATTGTTTATGTCGGTGATTGTGGCGGTGAGCGTCCATCTAACATTGATCATGCTATCAAGTCTGCTTACGATGCCGCTAACTCCATTAACTAAAATAAGGAGGCAAAGATGAAACTTACCTTCCGCTGGTACGGACCGAGCGATTCGATTCCGTTGACCTATATCCGTGAAATTCCGAATAGGTCGGGTGTTGTTACTGCAGTCTACGATGTCAAAGTCGGTGAAGTCTGGCCGATGGAGTCCTTAGAAAAGCTCAAAAAAGATGCGAATGAACATGGCTTAGCTAGGGAAGTCATTGAGTCTATTCCTGTTCATGAAGACATCAAAATGGGAAAGCCGACACGGGACCACTATATCGATAACTATATTGAGAATATCCGCCGCTGTGCGAAAGTCGGTGTCAAATGTGTTTGCTATAATTTCAGGCCTGTCTTTGATTGGCTGAGAACTGATATGCATCATCAGAACGCCGATGGCAGTAACTCTCTGAGTTATTCCTATGAGGATTTTGTCAAGGTTGATCCAAAGCATCTGCATCTTCCAGGTTGGGATGAATCCTATACTCCGGAAGAATTACAGTCCCTTCTTTCTCAGTATCAGTCTGTTTCCCATGAACAGCTGTTTGACAATCTTGTCTATTTCCTGAAGCGGATTATTCCTGTCTGTGAAGAATGCGATGTGAACAGGGCTATTCACCCGGATGATCCACCGTGGGATGTTTTCCATCTTCCACGTATCATTACCGGCGAAGAGGATCTGGACCGATTATTCGCTGCTGTTCCATCCACTCGTAACGGACTTACTCTTTGCACTGGTTCTTTTGGTGCTAAGAGAAGCAACGATATTGTTCACAGGGTCGGAAAGTATTCGAAGCAGGGTCGTGTTCATTTCTTGCACTTACGCAATGTCAAGTGGACGGATGATCATGATTCCTTCTGTGAAGTCGGACATTGCACCAAAGACGGTTCTTTAAATAGGGCTGCTATTGTCAAAGCTGCTTGCGATAACGGTTTTGATGGCTATGTCCGTCCCGATCATGGCCGGAACATCTTCGGCGAGAACGGAAAGCCTGGCTATGGTCTCTATGATCGTTCCTTAGGATGCGCCTATATCAATGGCCTTTTCGAAAGGTACGAGTTCAGGAAGAACAACAAGTAGTTTCTTTTGAAAGCAAAAGCTGTCTGAAAAGGCAGCTTTTTGCGTTGCTTTGAAATTTGTACCTTGTTACATTACTAGGAAACAATGCGTTTATGTCTGTTATCTTTTTTCTTTTGGTCTGCCGAGGTGTTTTTCTTTTTTCGTCCTCGGCCCCGTCTCCTCAATCACCTGTTTTGGAATCATTATTCCTGGATCACAGTAAGGGCAGTCGAACGCTGTAAACGGTCCTCCGTTTATTGCCCAGCATTAAAAACAATGTCCGCTTCCATCTTTTCTGTTCTACGACATGCCGTGCACTGTTTTTCGACCATCTCCTCTCCGCCCCGTTCCTTTTCTGTTTTCATTTGAAATAACGCTGATAATGAAAAGAGACTGATTTGCATAAAGTCAGTTTCTTTTCATTCAGTTGACAAACAAAAGCTGTCATTGAAATAAATTAACTATATGTTATAGAATAAAGTCAGTTGCATAGGGAGTAAGTATGCAAAAGAAAGTAAGCAGAAAGACAATCGAACTCATTATTTCTACTCTTTTCTTCGTGCTTGCAGGATTCTTCCAATATTATGATATCTATTTGCCTCCTGTCTATGCCCATACCTTTTCCTTTCTTGCCAATGCCATTTTCCTCCTTCTGATTTTCTTATGGGGAAAATCGATTCGACAGAGAATCATTCAGAAAGGAATCAGAAGAAAACTAGTCATCATCGCAATGCTTCTCTTCTTCTGGCTCTTTATCCGATTCATCAAATACAACATCTTCGCAAGAAAGGACACCATCTCCAGATACCTGTGGTATAGGTATTATATTCCGCAATGTCTTGTTCCTCCTCTCTCCCTTATCGCCAGGATGGAACTAACAAGAAAAAAGAAAGAGAATCTATCAAAACTAATCTATCTTATCCTCCTTCCTGCTATTGCCCTGATCCTTCTCATCCTGACAAATGATTTCCATCAGCTCGCCTTTGCTTTCAAAGCAACAAAAGAGAATTCCGTTGCAGAATACAGCCATCAGATCGTCTATTATCTTGCAATAGGATGGATCATCATCATGACATTTTTGTCTCTTGTCACCTTGATTTTAAAATGCAGTATCTCCGTGTGCAAAAGAAAAATCTGGATTCCGCTTCTTGTCTTTGTCGTTACGACTGCCGCTTGTTTTTTATGTTTCATCTATGCCACCCAATCCTATAAGGTGCCAGAACTATTGTCCTTCTCCTTCATCCTTCTGATAGAGACCTGTATCTTTATCGGTCTGATTCCATCCAATGACAACTATCTCCTTTATTCAGAGATCTCTTCTCTTCCTTTTGTCATCACTGACAATGATCTAGTTTCTATCATCAATCATTTAGATGATACGGATATTACAAAAGAACAATACCAAGACTGTATGACAAAAGGGCCTCTCTTTTTAAACGAGAACATCCGCTTATCGACTCAGAAAATATCAGGAGGACATATCTTTTATATCGAGGATCTTTCTTCGATTACAAAGAGGGTGAATGAATTATCAAGCACGAACGAACTCCTATCAGAAGAAAAAGAACTGATTGCTTATGAAAACGAACTCAAAGAGAAGAAAACAAAGCTTCAGCAGAAAAAACAACTTTACGATAAAGTCTTTTCCATTCTCAATCATGATCTGCTTCAGTTGAAAACACTCCTGGAAAGTACAGACAAAGACAGCAAAGACTATTCTAAGAATCTAAAGAAAGCATGTGTTTATCTCTCTTACATCAAAAGAAGAAGCAATCTTGAAATTCTTCATAGTCAGAAAGAGAACATCAACATAGAGGAAATCATATTGTCAATCAATGAATCTCTTCTCTATCTCAATGAATGCAACATTTCGGCTTCTCTTATCAATGAAGCAAAAGGAGAATATGATGGAAACGAATGCATTCTCCTGTATGAATTTTTCCAGTATTATCTGAAAACCTGTTTCGATTCACTCAACGAAGTCCTGATCAGAATCGATTCTGTCAACAATCAGTTATCACTTCGCATCATCTCCAATGTTACGGATATCTCCTTAGAAGGATTTGATAAGGAAAAACTGAATCAATATAAAGGAAAACTAGCTTCTTTTACAGAAGACAATCTTTTCTATACCATCCTCTCTTTTGAGAAAGGAGGTAAAACAGAATGAATTACATCACAGCCCCCTATGTTGTCCAGACTCTCATCTCTATTCTCTATTTCTCTCTCATCATCTTTTCACTCTGCACTGCCTTCTTATGTTCTCACCACAAGCATAAATATGTCTTTATCATAACAGAATCTAGGATTACCATCTTCTTCAGTATTCTTCTGATCGGATGTCTTATCTATTTTGATATTGATGATATTTCAAAACTGGACCCCTTATCCACCTTTGCAGTTTCCATCCCTGTTTCCATCGATTTCCTGTTGTTATCCTTATTCACGCTTTTGAATCTATTCATCACCATCTTACTTATCAAAAACAGAAAGAACACGATATCGAAGATGAGCATCAAAGAAGCCTTTGATGATCTGCCTTGCGGTATCTGCTTCTATGAAGCAAGCGGTGTGACAAGATTAGTAAACAGCAAAAGGAATGATTTCTCTATCAGAATCACTGGAGAATACTTATTGAACGGAAAAAAGTTCATCAACATCCTCACAGATGAGAACATAAAAAGAAACAGCCTTTTTCATCGGGATGAAGAAGAATATATCATTTCTCTTGATGATCATGTCTACTCTTTCAGAAGACGAGAACATCAACTATCTGATAAATCCCTTTATGAAATCATAGCGACAGATATCACAAGAAAACATCAGCTCTCTAGGGAATTGAACAAAAAGAACAAAGAGCTCTCTTCTTTCAATAAGAGAATGAGACAATACGGAGAGACAATCGAAGAACTGACGATTGAAAAAGAGACGTTGTCCGCAAAGAGGAACATCCACGACAAATTAGGAAAGCTATTGATCTTATCCCGCCGGTCCTTAGATAAAGATATGACTGAAGAAGAAAAAGAAGTCCTTCTCTCCACTTGGAAGAATACACTTATCGCCTTTGAAAGCATGCAGGAAAGCGAGAGCAATGATACCTATGATGAGTTGTTCAAAGCAGCAAAGGATATCGGTATCAGCATTATCTTCTGCGGAAGAAGACCAGAGAGCAGAAAAGGAAAGAAAATCGCAGTCAAAGCGATCATCGAATGCATGACGAACACCATCAAACACGCTAAGGGAAACGAAGTTTATGTCTCTTTCAAAGAGATGAATCGATTCATTGAGATTCAGATCACCAATAACGGAGAACAGCCAAAAGAAGAGATCAAAGAGGGAGGTGGATTATCCTCGCTGCGCTTGCTCATTGAAAGAGAAGGCGGAAGCATGAAAGTTATAAGTTTCCCGCGCTTTGAGATGAATATCACCATAGAGAAAGGAGACGAGTATGACAGATGAAAAATACAAAGTCCTGATTGTCGAAGATCAGGCGATGCCTAGACAGCTATTCGAACACTTCATCAACACCTCCTCCCGTTTTGCACTGGCAGGAAGCATCGCCAGTGCTGCTTTCACGGAAGTATATTGTCTTTCAAGACCGATTGATCTCATTCTGATGGATGTCATCACAGAAGGTGGAGAGAACGGGCTTGATGAAGCAAAGAAGATCAAAAAGAAATTTCCAAAGATCAAAATCATCATCGTCACATCCATGCCTGAATGTTCCTACATCGAAAGAGCAAAAGAGATCGGTGTAGAAGGTTTCTGGTACAAAGAGACCAATGAACAGCCGATCATCGAACTGATGGAAAAGGTTATGAATGGAGAAATCATCTATCCGAATACTGCACACACTGTCAAAATCGGACTGACAGACAGTTCAGGATTCACCAAGAAAGAGCTTGAAGTCCTTCGCTATGTGACAGGCGGATTTTCCAATATCGAAATATCAGAGAGAATGAATGTCTCACCGGGCGTCATCAAGAACCATATCGCTGACATGCTTCAGAAGACAGGGTTCCGCTCCCGCACCCAGCTTGCGGTCAAAGCGAGAGAATCCGGCATCGTCATCCTGAACAAAGACGACGAAATCTTATGATTCCAGCGTTAAACATCAGCTAAAAAAGATAGAATTGATCGAAAATTTCTTCAAAAAATACGGCTAGGGGTGCCAAATGGCACTTTTGCCGTTTTTTTCATGTTGTTAAAATCATCTAACCACGACATCTATACAAAAAAAGGAGCATACATATGAAACACAAGACGCTCATGACAACGTTGTTGTTATCTTTCATGGCAGCCCCTCTATTCGTTTCCTGCGGTGAGAAGGAACATAACTTCGCAACGAAATGGGAAAGCGATGAGAATTATCACTGGCATGTCTGTATGACAGATGGGCACAAAGACACTTCTGAAAAAGAAAAACATGTCTGGGACAGTGGAAAAGTCACAAAAGAGCCCACCAAAACTGAAACAGGAATCATGGAGTACGTCTGTTCTACTTGTCTAAGAGAAAAGACAGAAATCATTGAAAAGCTGAAGGTGGAAACAACCTATACCATCACCTTTGATAGCAGAGGCGGAAGTGAAGTAAAAAACATCACTGCTGAAGCAGGCGCAAAAATCGAAGCACCTGCTGCTCCGACAAAGGAAGGCTATATCTTCGGCGGATGGTATGAAAGCAGCGATAACGGAACGACGCTGTCTGAAACACCCTTTGAGTTCACTTACAGGCCGGCAAGAGTCTTTACCCTTTATGCAAAATGGGGAGAAAGCGTCAAAGGAAAAACCTATAACCACACTTCTACGAACTTGAACTGGACCGGAACAGAAGAACAGAAGAAAGCATTTCTCGCTGAAATGGAAATGACAGAAGAGCAATACAAAGAAAGGAATCAGGCTCTCACAATCAGATTCGCATTTGATAAGACTGAAGAGAAAGCATCTGCTGCCTTCGGTATGGAACCAGAGTTATTCAACTGCACTGTCCTCTATACAATCACCGGCAATACCATCATCTTCTTTGACAACGCAGAGGATATGAAAAATGGTATTCCTGCCCATGAGTATGGCTTCTTCACCAGTGCGACAGCTGCATTCTCTCTCGATAGATCGAAGCTTATCTTTACTGCAGTGACTACCGGTCTGACAATGGAACACATCCTGACGGTCGTAACAGAATAATAGATTCAAAACAATTTTTAACCTTTCCCCATACCAAAAAGGAGGTAAATGTACTATTGGGGAACAACAAATGAATAGTGCAGAACAAATATGAATAAGACAAAACTATCCGCACTGATTGCAACGCTGGCGTTATTGGCAATAGGGCCATTATCCAGCTGTGGAAACAAAGAAAGCAACACAACCACTCCGCCTGCCGTTACTGAAAAACCTGTCGTTACTGAAAAGAAGACAGAACCATCTGTCCACAAGCACAATTATTCTGATACCTGGGATCATGATGATAACAAGCATTGGCATACCTGCAAAGATACATCCTGCGGCGATAAGAAAGATATCGCCGATCATACTTTTGTCTGGACTGAAAAGACACCGGCTGGTGTTCATACAGACAAAGTAGAAAAGGGTGTCTGCTCCGTCTGCAATTTTGAGACAGAAAGAACTGCTGAGAATACTGGCACCCATGAATGGTCAACAGAATGGAAGAAGGACGAAACAGGCCATTGGCATGAAACGACATGCACCGGTCACGATGCGATGAAGCAGGACTTCAGCGCCCATGAAGGAACTTGGACTGTCAAAACAGAAGCCGCATATCAGCAGGACAGAGTCGATGAAAGAACCTGCACTGTCTGTGCCTTCCACGAAGAGAAGACGATTGAAGGAACTGCCCTCACCTTAAAGCCGAGAACCATCACTGTCGCTAAGACAGAGTTTGTCTATGACACAAGACCTTTTGCTTTGGATAACTATATCGGAACCGAGAGCAAAGAAAACATGAAGATCGAATACCGACAGAAAGGAACCGAAGCCTACTCCACGAATGCTCCTTCTGATGTCGGAGTCTATGAGTACAAGATCACACTCCCTGAAACAAGTGAATGGCAGGCTGCTGAAAAGACAGGCGAAAGGAAGATTGCACAATTCGCTGTCAAACTGACTAAGAAAGAATTTGTCAGAGACTTAGGCGCCAATGTTGTCGATGATATGATTCAGTTAGACGATATCGAAGTCCAATTCGATACCGTCACGAAGAAAACGGTCAAGCTTGTCCTTGACAAATCCTATGATGTTGCCGGTATAAAGAAGGTTCCTGCAACAGCATTGAAGATCGATAATCCCAACTATGCATTGGATATCGGAGATATCACTGAAGTCACTTTGACAAGCTATGATACCGCTGACTTCTATTGTGGAATTCAGGACATCTTCACCATCGCAGGAAGAGAAGGTGTCATTATCACAACAGTGATTCCTCGTGGAACAATCAAAACAGGCGATTCCCTTTACATACATGAGATTGCCAAGACTGTCACAGTCGCAGCAATGGAAAGAGGAAGAGTTGTTGTCGATAAAGCAACAGTCGGTGAAGAAGTCGGGATGCAAATCACTGGTGTCACAAAAGCAGAAGTCTCTAGAGGATATACGCTCAGCAAGAAAGACACGCTGAAAGAGTATGATCGCTTCTTGGCAACCGTCTATGTATGTACAGAAGACGAGGGTGGAAAACATACTCCTTTGATCGATAGTACAAAAGAAGCATACTTCCCCAACCTCAGATTCAATGACACCTATTCTACTAAACAAGCCAGAATGTTCTTCCCGGAAGGCACCTCAATGGTTTTAGGCGGAGAAACCGTTGAAGATGTCAGATTCTATCTTCCTACTTCAACACCTGGATTTATCGGCCGCAGTTTCGTTCTCACAGAATCCGGTAAAACAATTGCAAAAGTCGAAATCACAGAAGTTCATAAACATGATGCCAACTTCTATAGAAACGGTACCTGTTATGTATGTTGGTATTCATCTGCTCCTTCTATGAAATTTGACGATAGTAAATCCAAAGCCGAAGTCGAATGTAAATTCATCGAAAATGAGACACGTCTCTTCAATATTACGTTCGATAACGTCGGAAAAGAAGAAGTCACATATCGTTTCCTGCTTTCGGATACTGAGAATTTTACAAGGGTAGTCAAAGCCACATTAGGCAATACAACCTATCCTTTGACAGAAAATGGTGATTTAGTCATCAAAGCCGGTGCCTTTGAAAACATGGCCATCCATGTCACTGCCAAAAAGACAGCGACCTGCAAAGTCACAGTATCTAAAGTCATTACAAGGATTAGACCGATCATTTAAGTCTTAAAACACGATAGGTGGAGCAGCTGCTCCACCTATTTTGATGTCTCGATTCCAAATGCTGATTTCTATACAGAAAGAAGATAGCATTGTCTTCTGAAAAAAGTTCATCAATCAAAAAACAATGGACAATACATCGGTCAACCAATTTACTTATTGCAATAACATAAGGAAGTGAACAATGAACATCAATGAGCTATTAAAAGAAAGAAATATGCCAAAATATCAACTAGCCCAAAAAGCGGTGTTCCACAGACTACTATCATAGATATCTGCAGCAACAAACAAAAAAACCAAAAAAGGATTCTGACTAATGTAACACCCCCATCTCACTGGACCAAGATTCATAGCATTAACTCAAATCAAGCAAAGAATCATTATGCCTGTCCCAGTGATATGGCTTAGTTCTATTTAAAGTCCAATGTCAGAGATGCCATACGATGACGAAGATATCTCCTATGTTTTGAGTTTTCATTTTTACCTCTTTGGAAACTCTTTTTTATGAATTTCTACCTCAAACCACCTCATTCCCACCCAACACCATAAACATAAAAATGGTGTCTGCATTAGAAAACTCCCTCATTTTTTAGTGAATATATATCAAAAACTTGCTCATTTTTTAGTCACTTATGAATAAAACTCCCACATTTTTATATAATGACTTGATTTTATCTTCTTTATGTGTGTTAATATAACTAACGGGAGGCGTCTTGTTTATGAGTGAATACTTGAAGCGTAAAATCGACAAATATCTGTTTGATTGGAAAACAAACCCAGATCACAAGCCGCTTATTATAAAAGGTGCAAGACAGGTCGGCAAAACAAAATCAATTGAAAATTTTGCAAAACGAAATTATGAAAGCATTGTTGAAATCAACTTTGCCGAAGATCCCGTATATAAGCAAATCGTTGAAAACGGATACTCTGCTGAAGCCGTTATCAAAAACATTTCCCGTATTAATCCGGGAGCACGATTTATAAAAGGTAAAACCCTTATTTTCTTTGATGAGATTCAAGAATTTCCCGATATTGCAACGTCTTTGAAATTCTTTTCGCTTGACGGAAATTACGATGTGATTTGCAGTGGTTCTTTGCTTGGCATTCATTACAAGGAAATCTCGAGCATCAGTGTAGGCTATAAAACCGAAATCGAAATGCGTTCGCTCGATTTTGAAGAGTTTTTATGGGCGCTCGGATACGACGATTCCGTTAAAGAAGATATTTTGTCCCATATGCGATCATTCACACCATTTTCTCCTGAGGTTCTTAAAATTTATAACGATTTGTTTTTGGATTATTGCATCATTGGCGGTATGCCTGATGTCGTAAAGGATTTTATTTCAAATAAAACATTTGAAAATACCCTTGAAATGCAACGCCAAATCGTTATCGGCTATGAAGCAGATATCCGAAAGTATGCTGTTGGATTAGATAAAGCGCGTATTACCAATGTATTTCGTTCTGTTCCATTCCAACTAGGCAAAGAAAACAAAAAATTCCAAATTTCAAAAGTCCGTTCAGGTGCAAAATTTGCGGATTATCGCGGTTCAATCGAATGGCTTGAAGATGCAGGCATAGTCAATGTCAGCAGAGCTCTGCAGACTCCGAACTTACCTCTTAAAGGGAACGTTATCGAAAATTGTTGCATCCTTTATTGTGCAGATAATGGCTTGCTTCTTTCTCAGCTTGACGATGAAGCGCAAATGGATTTCCGGCAAAATAAGAATCTTGATGTTTATAAAGGCGGATTATTTGAGAGCATTATCGGAGAAGCACTTGTAAAATCTGGTTACGATCTTCACTATTATAAAAAGGAAAATTCTACTTTGCAGGAAGAATTCTTTGTGCGATATAAAGATTATCTTGTACCGATTGAAGTGAAAGCTGGCAATAACAATGCCAAATCTCTTTCGACTTTGATAAAAAGTGATAATTATCCTGAAATCCGTTTCGGAATAAAGATTGTAAAAGGAAATGTTGGATATGACTCCAATATTTGCACCTTCCCGCATTTCTGTGCGTTTCTTATTAAGGACTTTCTTTCAACATTGCAATTTGCATAAACGCGCTTTTTATACACCAACTAATATCCGTAATGTATTAGTACTTTGCAGCAAGGTATAGAAGACCCATAGGAAATGAAAAAATCACACGAAGGCTTTTAATCATAGGATGATATAGAGACTTCTTTGGACTGATTTTCACAATACACTTGAAATTTGTCTGTTTTTCTTTCGAATTTTGTTTGGACTATTTTTTCGTCAGAAGCAAGTTGTTTTTCAGTCTTGATTGTTCCAAAAAACAGTAATAGAATAATCAAAAAACGGGAGCTTCTTGCGTAAATCTGGCTATGGGGATGAGGTAGAGAGATATCCTGATAGGAGCAAAAATTAATGAAACGCAAATACAAAATCGGACAGAAAATTTATGTTCCACGCACTCCTTCAATAGGACATTATGTGGAGTATTATGATTATATTGGCCTTGTGGTTGGATATGTAGAAAATTATTCCAGAATGCCCGAACATTATCGGCAATACTATCTTCGTCATGGTTTTGAATATGTGTGTGCGCAGGTTACTCCTGATTGCGGGGGCGGACATCTAATAGGCTATGCTGATGTATTCAAGGAAGAGGAATTGGTAAAGTACAAAGGCTGATCATTGAACTGGGTGTTCTATGACTTTATTCATTATGACGATTATTTGGAAGAAGAACTTGAAAAAATGTCCATGGTGTTTCTAGACGGGACGCTAATAAGCCTTTTCAATTCCGGGAAATGCTTAATTACAAGACAAGGAAACATGAAATGCCTGTCTACAACAAGGAAAAAGGAGAATATGAATTCCCTTCCGATCAAGACGGAAATAAACGCTGAATCGAAAACAAGGAGAAGGAAGGAACAAAAGTATTTGTAAGAGAATCGAGTGATTTTCTTCAGAGGATGGCTTTGAGTTTTCACTTGTCTAATTGGACAGTTGTAACAATCTATTTCCGTTTTTTCCCTTGTGTCTACCCTATCATTGGAGTCATAAAGCTTAGAGTTCGAACAACAACATAATCTTGGCATCGTAAACATAAAAATGGCGTCTGTATTGGAAAACTCCCTCATTTTTTTAGTGATGACTTGCTTATTGTGGAATATTAGACTAATTGTGTAAAGCCTTACAGAAAAAAAGGCTATCTTTTTCTATATTGGCTGCTTATAATTGTTTAGTTCGTATGCGAACTATAATTTATGTCTTGTATTAACGATAATGTTTTAGGATCTAGGATTCATAGGACCTCTAGTAAGATAGGTGCCTTTATTAACCGAAAAAGGAAGGAGAGAAATCTTCTTACGCAAGGAAATGAAGGAAACTTGATTTTCTATCTTTATGAACATCCTGGTGCCAGCGCTAAGGAGCTTCAGGAAAAGTTCCATCTTTCTAAGGCAACGGTTTCTTCTTCTCTGAAAAACAGGGAAAAGAAAGGATTGTTGACTAGGGAAGTAGAAGAAAATAATAGAAAAGCAAAAAGAATTGTACTGACACAGAGAGGAAAAGAATCCTGTGTTCCTTATACGGATTTCTTCATCTGGTTGACAGATACCCTTGAGAAAGGAATCTCGGAAGAAGAAAAACACACAACGCTTAAAGTCTTAAATCATATATTAAATAATAGGGAAGAAGATGAAAGGAGATTAAAAAATGAACACCATTAAACGGCTCGTCACATTCATGCATGGCTATTGGAAGGATACGATATTCACTTGGGTTTCTGTTGCTTTGGAAGCAAGGCTCGAAATTCTTGTTGCATTCTTCCTTCAGTATCTTTTAGCAGGTGTCCAGAACAACTCTGCTTCTGAGATTGGAAGGTGGACTGGAATCATCGCTGGCATGGCCATTTGTGCTGCAGTTGCCGGTATTTTTGCAGGTTATTGGGCCTCCTCTGCTGCTGCTGGATTTGGAAAGAACCTGCGCCAGGGAAGGTACGAGAAAGTCCAGACATATTCTTTCAAGAACATTGATAAGTTCTCTACTTCCTCGATTGTTACCCGAAGGACAACCGATAGGGCTAACATCCAGTTTTCCTTTATGATGATTCTCCGCATGGTCATCCGTGCTCCTTTAAGGAGGATTTTTGCTAGGATCAGGTCGTTTGTCACTGCTCCAAGTCTGGCATGGGTTTTCCTTATTGTCATCCCTGTTTTGCTTCTGGTTCTGATTGTTATTGCTAATTCCGCTCATATGCTCTTTGTTAAGATCTTTGATACTTATGATGATCTGAACCAAGATGTCCAGGAAGACGTTGATGGTGTCCGAGTCATCAAATCTTTTGATCGGAAAGAATACCACACAAGTAAGTTCAAGAAGATTTCTGCCGGCATCTATTCGAACTATATCAAAGCAGAATACCGTCTTGCTTTTAATGGTCCAGTCAGGAACTTAGCAGTCTACGGAACTAGGAGGTTCATTTCCTATTTCGGTGCTAAGAAGATTGTTGAAAGCGGAAATACTTCTCTCCAGATTACACAGTTAACGACTTTGTTCACCTACATCAGGATGATTCTCAGGTCGTTAAGGATGGTTTCCCAGATTTATGTCAGGATCATCATTTCCCGTAATAGTGCAGAACGTTGCGTTGAGATTCTGAATGAACAGTCGGATATTGTTTCCCCTTCGAATCCAATCAGGGAAGTCGAGAATGGACAAGTCGAGTTCAAGAATGTTTCTTTCAGCTATGGAAAAGGAAAGAACGTTCTTGAAAACGTGAATTTAAACTTTGCTTCTGGCGAAACAGTCGGTATTATCGGACCGACTGGCTCTAGCAAGACAACTCTTATTTCCTTAATTGCCCGTCTTTATGATGCCACGGAAGGTGAAGTCCTTGTCGCTGGACATAATGTCAAGGAATACGATGTTGCTAAACTCCGTGATGCTGTTGCTGTCGTTCTTCAGAAGAACACCTTATTCACAGGAACAATCCGTGAGAACCTGAAGTGGGGCAATGAAAACGCCACCGATGAAGAAATCTGGAAAGCCTGTGATCTTGCTCAGGCAAGCGAGTTCCTGAAGCGTTTCCCGAAGGGACTGGATACGATGTTAGTCGAAGGAGGCAACAATGTCTCCGGCGGTCAGAAGCAGCGTCTTTGTATCGCACGTGCACTATTGAAGAATCCAAAGATCCTGATTCTCGATGATTCCACAAGTGCTTGTGATACTCATACCGATAGCTTAATCCGGGAAGGATTATCAAAAGAACGGAATGACGTCACGAAGTTCATCATTGCTCAACGTGTCTTATCTATCCGTGACTGCCAGACCATTATTGTCAGGGATGCTGGAGGTAAGATTGTCGCTCAGGGCAACAACGATGGATTAAGGCAGAACTGCCCAGTTTATAAAGAGCTGTATGAGTCTCAGTTAGGAGGAGGTGATTTCGATGTCAAAGCGGACTAAAGCAATGAGGCCGAATTCTATGCAGGTTTCAGAAAAACATCCGGCCAAGCGTCTTCTCTCTTACGTCTTTCAATATTATCCTTGGCTTTTCCTTGGTGTCTGTATCTCTATTATCTTCTCTGCGTTTGCTGCGGTTGCCGGAAGTTACTTCATCGGCAATATTCTAATTGATAAGTATCTCACTCCGTCCATCTTCGTTGTTGATCCTTCTACTGGCAACCCGTTAAGGGAAGGCGGAAAAGTCGTCTTCCAGAGGGATCCAAAGGCAACCTTTGCTTCTCTTCGTTTCTGGAATCTGAGTTTCAATCAAGCCAGGCTTGTCTTAGGTGCTATCTTCGTTGTTGGAATCATCGGCGGCTTCTTCTATAACTACGGCATGGCAAAGATTGCTCAGGGTGTTCAGAAGATTATCCGTGATGAAAGGTTCTCCCACAGGCTTGATCTTCCGGTTTCTTACTTTGACCAGCATACGCATGGAGACATCAGGTCTATCTATTCTAACGATGTCGATGCTCTTCGTGAAAGGTTAGCCCGTGCTATTCCGATGTCCTTCTCCTCTCTTGTTTCTAGGACTCTCTGCTTAGTCAGGAGGATTGGAACGGATATCTATAGGACCATCCTTGTCATTGCATTTGCTTTCATCATGTTCGTCCTCAGCCGTTATTTTGCTTCTCATTCCGGACTTTACTTCCGTGCTCAGCAGGATGAACTGGGAAAGATCAACGGATACATCGAAGAAAGGATTTCCGGCCAGAAGGTCATCAAGGTCTTCAATCACGAGAAAGAAAATATTGATGGCTTCTCTAAGCATAACGAAGAACTGTTCAATGATGCCGTTAAAGCAAACCGTTATGCCAATACCTTAAGGCCGATGATCAACCAGCTTGGAAATCTCCAGTATGCAATCATTGCCTTCATCGGAGGTAGGAGGAGGATTTACAATGTCCGTGCTATCCATCTGTTCTCTTCCTCTAACATCTACGGATTCTACACCATTGGTATCATTTCTTCGTTCCTTAGGTATTCCAAGGCCTTTGTTCAACCGATTGGTCAGATCAGTCAGCAGTTGAATTCTATCGCTCTTGCTTTGGCAGGTTCTGGACGTATCTTCTCTCTGATTGATGAAAAGGCCGAAGTCGATGAAGGCTATGTCGAACTCGTCAATGCCAAGAAAGACGAGAACGGAAATCCTATCGAAACCACGGAACGTACTGGAAGGTGGGCATGGAAACACCCGCATAAGGACAACACTCCGACCAGCTATACCTGGTTAAAAGGCGATATTACCTTAGATCATGTTGACTTTGGTTATACCCAAGAGAAGATTGTCCTTCACGATATTACCCTCTATGCAAAGCCGGGACAGAAGGTTGCGTTTGTCGGTCCTACCGGTGCAGGTAAGACAACAATCACGAACCTTCTCAATCGTTTCTACGATATTGCCGATGGTAAGATTCGATACGATGATATTAATATCAACAAGATCAAGAAATCAGACTTACGTCGTTCCTTAGGTAGGGTCTTCCAGGATACGAAGCTCTTTACGGGAACCGTGATGGAAAACATTCGTTACGGAAAGCTTGATGCCACGGATGAAGAAGTCATGGCAGCTGCTAAGCTTGCCAATGCAGATACCTTCATCTCTCAGCTTCCCAATGGATACCATACCAGGCTGAAGGATTCTGGTTCTGGACTCTCTCAAGGCCAGCGTCAGCTTCTTGCGATTGCAAGAGCAGCAGTTGCCAATCCGCCGGTTCTGATCCTCGATGAAGCTACTTCTTCCATTGACTCCCGTACCGAAGCCATGGTTCAGAAAGGAAGGGATGGCATTAGGAAAGGACGCACCGTCTTCGTTATTGCCCATCGTCTCTCTACGATTAAGAACGCTGATGTTATCATGGTTCTTGAAAACGGACACATCATCGAACGCGGCAACCATGAACAGCTTCTGGCTGAAAAAGGCAAATATTATCAGCTTTATACTGGTAACGCCATTGAGAAGCAGGAAGACTAATCTTTAAGAAAATAGCACTCCCTTCTGTCCTAAAGCAGACAGAAAGGAGTGCTTTTCTTTTCAAATCCAATCTGTTTTATGTTGTTTTATGGGTGAATATCAACTATCATAATCTTATTATTTCTACACATTATTGCTAAAAGAAAGAGGTATATAAATGAAAAAAGGTGCAAAAGTCGGTTTATCCTTGTTGAGTATTCTTATGTTGGCATCCTGCCATCATGATTTGCCAAGCAGTTCTGCTACAACCCAGCCACCGGTTACAGAACCGGCTCCTACTGTTAAGTCGACGGAGACTCCTACCGAAGCTCCAACAGAAAAGCCAACAGAGACTCCGACTATCAAGCCGACAGAGTCTGCAACTGTTGAAGCAGAAAAATATGATCTTTCTGTGGAAGCGGGTGAAGGCGCTACGATTTCTTCTCTTCCAGACAAAGTCGAGGAAGGAAAAGAAGTCACTTTCTCTGTTACTTTGGCAGCTGAAAAAGTCTTAAGTTATGTCACAATCGACGGCGAGAACACTTTGGATGCAAACGAAAACGGAGTTTATTCCTTCATCAGGCCAAAACATGCCGTTAAGATTTCTGTTATCACGGCAGATAAGACCTATGCGAATAATGTCATTCAGGTGGATGGTGCTACCGTAGCTGTTTCCTCTACGAGCGCAAAGAAGGGTGCCATCATCACGGTTCGTGTATCAATCTCGGATTCGAATAAGGTTTCTCCGGTTGTCAAAGCCGGTGAAGCCAATGTTGAGAGGACTGCTGTCGGAGATGTCTCTTTAAAGACTTTCGAAGGAACATTTGCTCAGCCCGGAAAAGACATTGATATTACTACTACTTTGACCTCTGCTGCAGCTAAGTATGCTATTGTCGATAAATCCGGAGATGGTGCTGTTGTTTCCGGACCGACTTCTGCTGCCAAAGGCGAGAAGGTTTCTTTCCGTCTTTCTTTGGAAGAAGGTGTTGAATTCTCGGGTGATGTCAAAGTTTATAAGGAAGGCGAAGAAGCTACTGTTCTTGATGTAACCAAAGAAGAGGATGGCTCTTATTCCTTCATCAGGCCGGATTATGCGGTTGTCATTGAACGTAAGACGGTTGCTTCTGTCTTTGCTATCAAAGTGGAAGGGGATGGCGATAAGATCAAGGCTTCTGCAGTAACTTGTCCAGAATATGCTGTTTATGGGTCGAAAGTTACCCTTAGTGCTAAAGGAAATGAGGAATATTTAGTCGACAAGATCTTAGTTGACGGAACGGAAGCCGCTTATGATGCTGAGACAGCTTCTTATTCCTTTACTATGCCTACCCATGCGGTTGTTGTCAAAGTCGTTTCCAAGGTTCATTACTATCCTGTTACTCTTGTTGATTCGGAACATATTACGCTTTCTGCCTTTACCCAGGATGATGAAACTAAGGTCTATACTCCGATTACCGCTCAAGGTATCACTTATAAAGACCATGTCTTTGTCAAAGCTACGGCCACAAAAGACGCTGATGGAAAAGAATATGCAGTTGATACAAGGACAACAAAGCGAACCAAATATGACTCCGGTACTGTGAGGACACTGAATAGTGATGGCTATTATGCTTCTAACGCTACTTCTCCTTCCAATGATGAATTTGGTGTCAAGATTGAAGTAACAGAAGGCGAAATGGTATTGAAAGAGGATAGTATTCTTCTTGGTACTCATTCAGGTGTCTATAAGAGCTCTAGTTATGTTTCGACGGAATCTCTCACTCTGAGTCAGATTGGAAAAGGTAAGCTTGGCTATTCTGAAGTTACTAGGTCAGACTATAACGAAAGCGCAAAGACCTTTAAACTGAACTCGGGAAGCTCCTCCTATGACTCTGGATACTTCGATTCTGGATTGATTTATGTCAATGAGCAGACCTATTCTTCTAGTGTTATGAATGTCCACTTCTACCTCTCACACGCCTCTTCTCTGACAGCCAAGAATATTATCCTTGATAATTCTTATTCTTATAATGCAAACAAGAGCCTTGCTGAGATTGGCGATGGAACCCGTACCGTCTATGGATTTGTTGAGAAATCTGGAAGCAAGAGGACAATCAAGAATGTGACCATCGCCTTTAAGAAAGAGACTTCCATCAACACCAAAGGCGCTATCTTCGAAATCAAGGACGGAGAAACTTCTTTAGGATATTTCCAGAATAAGGATGGCGTGCTTGCTTCCTATGCGGTGAAAAGTGGAACCTATACTGGCGATGAGGGATCCCTTACCCTGGATGGATTTGGTAAGGCTACCTTAGTTAAGGATGGTGTGACAAAGGAAGGCTCCTATATTCTTAATGGTGATTATATGTCCTTGACTGTCGAGGGCAAGAATTTCTTCCTGAAGCTTAACGGCAATACGTATACTTCTGTGGATTATGTTGTCGGCGACTTCTATGGCGCTAAGATTGCCGGTGATAACGATGTTACGGAATGGCACCTGCTGAATGACTTTACTACTAAAGCAGTTTCTTCCTATGCAAATCCTGGAACTTTCAACGAGAAAGGCCAGTTTACTTCTTCATCCCGTACTTTACTCTCCTTATCTCCGGATAAGAAGGCCTTTGTCATGAGGTACTACAATGACTACTATCTGATGAGTTCTGATCCGGATGATTCTGTTTCTAGCCATATCGAATTTAATAATATTGGAGACAAGACTGCCTTTGTGGCTTCTATCTCCGGAACAAGCCAGGAAAAGGTCGTCTCTTCTGTCTATTTCGATGGTACGGACTTCCATTGGGGAACGATTTCTGATAGTAAGTTTACTACGGATGGAACTTCCTTTACGTTCCAAGAATCTGCTGAAAAGGTATTCAGCTTGTTCAATAACGAAGGCAAGGTTGGCGTCCTCGATGGCTTAGCTGGAACCTATACCAATGAAACCTTAGGAAACCTTGTTCTGGATGGCAAAGGCGCTGGTAAGTTGGGAGATACTGCTATTACCTATGCCGTAAACGAAGACAAAACTCTGACTGTCACTGCCGGAGAAAAGACCTATATCGTTACTCTTGGTGAAGGAACCTATACTTACAAAGAAGAAGTTAAATCAACTGTTCCTGCTTGGCTTGCTGGAAAAACATTTATTGGTACTGGGGCCGCGGAAGATGAAGAGAGTTATCCCTTTGATGTTGGCATCGTGTTTTCTGCAGATAAAAGGACTCTTTCAATGTCTTCTGGCTATAAGCTGGATAAAACAAAGCCACTGAGTGGATCTTACATGAATAATACTGATGCTGCTTATACCATCGAAGGCACAACACTCAAAGTTACATTAAATGGCGTTGCTGTCCAGATTGAATTAGATGAGGAAAACAACACGTTCAATTTTGCTCAGGGTGATACCGTTGATGGCTTGACGCTTAGGCGTAGCGCTCAGTTTAAAGTTGTAGCTTAGAATAAAAGAAAACCTCTCGCTCATGCGAGAGGTTTTTTGTTGGTGATTTTTAAGATTATAAGGAAGAACTAGTCTTCGTATTGCTCGAAGTTATGATAATCGAGCTTGGTCCCGTTATAGGCACGGGAAGCATAGTCTCCTTGGTAGAAGTCGTAGAAGCTGTTCCTGTTGGCAAGCATCTGTGCTTCATTGTTGAGAAGAGCGGCATTGACTTTCTCGACAGTGCAATGGGCAATCTTTCCGTCTTTGAAGGCGATACCTGCACTTGCCCTGTAATAGTCTGTCCAGAGATATTCACCTTTCTGAGTGGAGATAGCATAGCCGATTTCGAAATTGGTACCTTTCTTATCCCAAGGATCAATTGTGGTCGGATCGACTTGATTGAAGTAATAGAAATCTCCTTCTTTCTCTTGGTCTTCGCTGTCTGTTTCCGCACGATAGAACTCGTGACCGGCTTTCATCGAGGCCAATAATTGACTTGGATAACCTAAGAAGTAGCTAGCAAAGGAAATATCGAGGTAGCTAGATGCCTGTTCCTCCGTGACATTGGCTGTTTTTTCATATCCGTCTTTTTGGCTGGCATCATATTGCTGGAAGCCTTTGTTGTATTGAGTGATGGTGTAGACAGCTCCGTCCGTATAAGAGTCTTCAACTAAGGAGAAATAATTCTCTGTGTTGACTTGTTCTGCCGTTTTTCCTTTGTCTTCCGGTTTGACCTGATAGTCATTCTCGGCATAGTAAGGAGAGTAGTTCTTAGTCTGGACAAAGCTGTTTTCGTACCGGTCTGAGACAAACCCATTGGAGCCGGTGAAGACCTGGGATGTTATTGCGTACTGAATGCTGTAGGAGCTGTCTCCGACAGTGTGATTGACTGTTCCGGAAAGATCTTTGAGGAGAGAAAGGAAAGCATCCAAGTATTCCGTATCGCTCTTGTTGCTGAAGTCTTCCCACTGGGCGTAGAGAACACTGGGTGTCTCTTTGCCAGAAGCAAAGTCCCACTTTTCGCCGCCAGTACGTTCGGTGTACCAGCCTTTGAAGAGCTGTCCTTTGATAATGGGATGACTTGGTGCAGTCTCATCACCGGAAACACTTTCGTAGACTTCGTCTTCTCTTCCAGGGGCGTTGACAATGAGTCCTTTTAAGGTGTTTTCGGATACATCTGGACGATTAACGGATTCTGTAGATCCTGTAGCAGAATCCGATGCCGGCTTGTTGCAAGCAACAAGCAGCATCGGAATTAAGAATAAGGAAAGTTTTGATTTTTTCATTTTTTCAGATTATCCCTGGTATTGGATGGTTGCATAGTTGCTATTTAACCAATCGTCTCCTAAAGTCTTTAAGACGTAATCCTGGGTCCAAGGGAAGGAAATGGTCTGGCTCTTAGTCCAAGATAAGAAGCTACGATATCCGATAGAAGTTACAGTACTAGGAATGGCTAAGTTGTTGAGCTTCGTGGAGCAGGCAAAGGAGTATTGACCGATTGTCTGAAGTCCGTTGTTGAGAGTGACAGAGGTCAGGTTCTTAGCACCTGCGAAGGCATAGCTATCGATCTCAGTCACAGTCTCTGGAAGAGTGATAGAGGTGATGGCACTATTGGATGGGTAAGCATAGAGCTTTGTGAAGTCCTTGTTATAAAGGACGGTATCTTTGACAGCAAACTTTGATCCTTCAGCAACTTTAAATTCCGTGATTCCGTTGGTGAAACTATTGTTGCGTCCAGTGAATGCGCCAGAGCCGAGGGTGGTAAGAGAAGCCGGAATTGTGATGGCTCCTTTTAATCCCGGGTTCGCTAAGAAAGCTTCCTCACCAATCGTGGTGATACCTTCTTTGAAGGTGATGGAGGAGATTCCAGAAGAGAAGAAGGCTTGGCGATCAATAGACAAAAGAGAAGACGGGAAGGTGACATCACCAAGGTCGGTACTAGAGAAGGCACCGACTCCAATGGATTTCAATCCTTCATTGAAAGTAGCACCATTGAGGTTGGCGAAATAGAAAGCACCATCATCGATTTTCTCTAAGGATGCAGGGAAGGTTGCAGTAATTCGGGAAGAATAATTGAAAGCGGAACGGAAAGCACCCTCGCCGATTTCTTTAAGAGATGAGCCAAGGTCTAAGCCTGTGGCCTTCACGTAGGCATAAGCAGAAGAATTGATCTTTTCAACGCCAGAAGGAATTGTAATTGTTCCTGTGAAGGTCGGAGAGCAGTAGTAGACTGTCTTTCCATCAGCAGAGATCAATGTACTATCGATGACTTTCGGTCCGATAGAACCATTTCCTTTAACGGTCCTAGAGGTGATTTTCGGCATTGAAGTATCGTTTCCACCAAAGACAGAAGATCCAAAACTTGTTAATCCAGTTCCAAATTTGACTGTCGTCAGACCAGAGCATTCGGAGAAGGCACTATTTCCAATGGTGGTTAAGCTGTTCGGAAGAGAAAGCTCAACAAGCTTCTTATCTAAGGCAAAAGCCTTTTCTCCGATTTCAGTTAATCCTTCATTGAAGGTGATATTGCTCAGGCTAGAGCATTCAGCAAATGCTTCTTTTCCAATCTTCTTTACAGCGGAAGGAATCACGACGTCATTTAACTTGGTGCACTGATAGAAAGCACCTTCGCCGATTTCCGTAACGTTATTTCCAATTGTGATGGTTTGAAGCTTCTCCATCCTCCTGAAGGCTTCTGCGCCGATAGTTACAACGCTGTTTGGAAGATCAAGATCTTGGATTGCGTAGTTGTAGTGGAATGCATCCTCTCCAATAATCTTCAAAGACTTCGGAAGCTCAACGGAAGTGATGAAACGGGCTTCGCTTAAGCAGTGCGGCCTGAGTTCTGTAACTCCATCTGGAATGGTAAGAATATTGTCAGCCTGAATCAGGTTAGCGGTATCGCTCGGAACCCAGTATAATTTTGTTCCGTCTTTGGAAAGAAGCCTGTTATTGACGATTTTGAAGTTCGGGTTGGAAGCAGGAAGAGTAATGTTCTTGATTCCGTATCCATAGAAGAAGGCAGCGTTGCCGAAGTATTCAAGGGATGCCGGAAGGTTGACTTTTGTGATGGCACAAGGAGTATCTTCGGTTGAAGTGAAGGCATAATCACCAATCTTCTTTAAGGAATCCGGGAAGGTAACAGTATCTTTCCTGTAGACTCCGACGAAAGCGGAAGCTCCGATTTCCTCAAGTCCGTCTCCCCAATTAATGTTAACTGTGATTTGTGTGGAAGTGAAACGCTCAAAAGCATAGTCTCCGATTTTCTTTAAGGTATCAGGGAAGCTAAGGTTGGAGACTGCATAGCATTCATAGAAAGCATAAGAACCGATTTCTTCTAATCCATCATTGAAGACGATACCGGTGATACCAGAATCGCCATGTCCATAGAAAGCATAATCACCAATTTTCTTTAATGTGCTTGGGCAAGTATAAGTGGTGGTGCTAGTGGAATTCGAATAGGCTTTGTTCGGACAGCAGACAAGGGTAAGACCGTCTTTTGTGAATAACGTTCCATCCGGCCTGCTCTTGTAGTTCATATTGGCAGAATCGACCGTAATCTTCTTTAGATAACGGGTACCTAAAAAAGCCTTTGGACTAATATCGGTGATGGTCTTAGGAATGTTGATTTCCGTAATGGAAATACGGCTCTGGAAAGCTTTGTCGCCAATCTTGGTGACAAGATGTCTGTTGATAGTTTCTGGAATATCGACGATAGCAGTATCAATCTTGATTAATCCAGTGATGCAAATGGTCTGTCCATCATCATTGAATTCATAACGATAATTGAAGGACTGCTTTTCATATAAGGCAACTAAAGTCTTTCCGACCAAGTCGGAAACAACAAATCCGGTCCAACGTTTATCAGCTTCACCATTGATATACCAGCCCTTGAATACCCTTCCTTCTTTCTTCGGGGTAGGAACACTTGGATAGTCACCAAGGAAAGTTTCAACATCAAACTCTTGTTCTCCGTTGTTCGGATTGAAGTGAAGAGTGATTTTGTCTGAGTCATTGACCTTCCACTTTGCTTTGAGGTTGACATCACCCCTGATGCCTTGGCTGAAAGAGAATTTCGTGTCATCCAAGGTATCAAACCAGCCTAAGAACGTGCAATGGTCCTTTGTCGGATCAACAGTCGGTTTCTTTGCCCAGTGTCCTTCTTGGACCTTCTGAGGCAGAATCCTTGATTCATCGATGATGGATCCGCCATCAAGATCGAAAGTGACGGTGTAATAGGTTATCTGTGGCTCACTGACACTCGGAGAAACGGAAGGCTTCGATTCTGTCGGCTTAACTGTCGGAGTTTCGGTAGGAAGGGCAGTAATCGGAGTGTTTTCTGATGGCTTCTCGCTTGGATTTACCGCTTCGCTAGGATTTCCTGAGCAACCTGCAAGCAACATCAACAAGGAAGTTAAGGAAAGCAGCGTCTTTTTGTTCTTCATATTGGAATAGACCTCCTGTGGTTATTCTCTTTTTCGCTTCCTTTGCCGTGCAAAACTATCGAAAGACGTTTCGTCTTTTCTATGTTTTACTTCATCAGCAAGAAAGTAAAATAATGCAAACTAAATTATAGCTTATTTTATCCCTCTTTTCTATCCTATTAAAAAGAGAGGACGGCTAAGTCCTCTCAATGAAATTGGGCTTTGAAGGATAATAAAGAAGATCCGGTTAATTGTTTGCAGATTGTTTTTTCTCTGTTTCTTTGGACTTCTTGGCAAACCTATGTGGAAGTAAGGAAGATACTCCAAGATGGTCGGCAACTATTTTCAAAGAGAAGGCGACTGCACTTCCAAAAACGAAATTTACTGTGACTTCGATTCCGAAGTTTGCAGCTGAAGAGACAAAGGTAGCAGCGAAGAAGGCCATTGCATTCCTATCGGTTCCGTTCCTAGAGAAGAAGAAGCAGGCATATAAGAAGAGGAAGAAGATGGTATTGAAGAGAGATACGGATGCAGAAGCAACCCTAGACGCAATATATCCTTTATTTTCAAAATGATGAATCAAATCATATAAGAATCCGGCTAAGAATCCTGCTAACCTACGTGCTAAATAGACGGTAACTAAGAAGCCGATTGGAGAATACTGGAAGAGGACTGGACCGCTAGGGTCCCTTCCGGTGAGTCCTTGAATCCTCGAAAAGGTTCCCCATACTAAGCCAGCTAAGGTTCCACCGATTGGACCAAACAAGCAGCTGATAACAGCAACTGGAATACCCATCAAGGTGATATTGAATAAACCTAAATTGATAGTGGATAACCCTGGGACAAAGGAAAAAATTGCCCTGATTGTGATCCTGATGGCTGCGATAGACATCGAATAGACGGCATTGTTTCTGCGTTTCATTCTATTTACCTCATTTGTTTCGCTTATAGATTTCAGCTAGTCCGTTAAAAGTCAGATTTGGTTCGTATTCAAAATCAAAGAGCCTGTCTTTGAGTAATCCGGAACTGTTTCCTGTCAAAATTGGAGTCAGTTCTTTGTTCCTTTCATCTTCCCTCTTCTTTTTCCTCTCCTTGCAGAGCCTTGTGTATCCATAGAGAATTCCGGAATTCCTGCTCTCTTTTGTGGATTTCCCAATCAATCTTTTAGGCTTTTCTAGTTCGATATCGGTTAGCTGGGCTGAGTTCTCCCACCTGTAGGAGGAGGATGTCCTCCTTCCTGGGAAAAGAGCGCCTCCATAGAATTCTTTCTTTGCGGTGCAGACAATAAAAGAACTGACGGAGTTCAGATCTGCAATGAAGTAATCTTTTAGCCCCATGGATAGGGCACCGACACAGTTGCAGAGAAGATCGCTTCCGACCTCACCTGGATTATCCATCCGGATAGCAAGACCGGTCTTAAGAGTCTTGTTTACAATCAGACACTCTTTCTTTATGAGCTTGCTGACTGCATTCTTGATTCGGTTTGTCCTTGACGGGACAACCGAAGCGAGAATAGCTCCTTCAATCTCTTCTTCTTTGACGTTTTCAAAAGCAAGATATTGTTTCCTTAGTAACAGATATTCGCCTTCGGATTTCCTTTTGTCCGTGTAGGTGCGGTATTTCTTCTCGGCTTTCGTATCAAAAAGACACCTGTTCAGGGATTCATTCCCCAAATCGAGTAAAAAAATCATGAATGTCTCCTCCTTCTACAGTCCTATTTCTAGGTACCGTGCGAGCAAGTCATTTGAGACGTGAATGAGTTTATTCCACTCTCTATGGTTTGTCAAGAAAACTTTAAACGCCTTATAAGAAGTCGTGAAGAACGAAATTTTATATACTTCGCAAAAATAAAATTTATTTAATTTTGCGAAGTATGATAGAATAGTGCCATGAAGCTTATTTCTCGAGAGAGTTACTTGAGTCGGCTAAGAAATCTAAAAGGCACTCCTGATATTAAAGTCATTACGGGAATACGTCGATGTGGAAAATCAAAGCTTTTGGATGCCTTTGCTAATGAGCTTTCCAGAAATGATGAAAATCTGAACCTCATTCGAATTAACTTGAATTTGAAGTCCTTTGAATCTTTATGGGACAAGGAAAAACTCTACTCTTATATCGAAGAACACTACGAACAGGGAAAGACAAACTATCTTTTTATTGATGAAGTACAACTTTGCAAAGGCTTTGAGAAAATCATCAATAACCTTTACGAAGAGGAGAAGTTTGATATCTATCTGACAGGAAGCAATGCCTTTCTGCTTTCAAGTGATTTGGCAACTTTATTCGGTGGACGAGTTTTCGAATTGAAAAGGTATCCGTTTTCTTTTTCTGAATACTGTCTTTACTATTCGGAAAATGATATTGACTCCGATTTTGATCAGTATGTGATGGATGGCGGAAGGGCAGGATCCTATCTTTACCATACAAGAGAGGATGCTTTGACCTATATCCGGGAAATTGCAGACACAGCCATTACCAAAGATATCGTTACAAAATATAAGATTGAAAACGAAGACCTTCTTCTTAGGCTCTGCGAATATCTGATGGATAGCATCGGTTCAAAGACCTCTATCCGGAATCTCTCTCGCCAGCTTTGTGCAAAATCCTATAAAACAAATGATAAGACCATCGGCAATTACCTTACTTATCTTTGTCGCTCTTTTCTGTTTTATCCGATTCAACGATACGATATCAAAGGACATCGTTATCTAGAATCAGAGCGGAAATATTATCTTGCTGATCTTTCCTTCCGCTATGCTAAAATCGGAACGAAAAACGCAGATTATGGGCATCTTTATGAAAACCTTGTGGCTATTGAGCTTCTACGAAGAGGTTATGAAGTTTATGTCGGCTGTCTTTATCAGAAAGAAATTGATTTTTTGGCAATCAAAAACGGAGAGAAGCTCTATATTCAGGTTTCGGATGACATATCAAGAGAGAGTACTTTCCAGCGGGAGATAAGTCCTCTTCTTTCGATTAAGGATGCTTACCCGAAAAGGTTGATAGCCAGAACAAAACATACTGAGTCCCAATATGAGGGAATTCGTATTGTCGATATTTCCCGTTGGCTGAAATCAGAATAAGCCGATTACTTCGCAAAAATAAAATTTATTTAAATTTGCGAAGTCTATCTCGATACCAGAATTTTTCATGAGGGAAGAGGATAATTCATGGTCATAAAATAACTGACATTTCTATCAGGGCATAAAAATATAGGTATCTTCTTTGTTAATTTTCGAGAGAGATTGGAGTAGAAAAAAAGGAAAGCACCCCAAGGGTGCTTTCCCTATTTTATTTCTGAGTCGAATGGATATATCCGTTGATTTCGGAGACGTTCTCAAACTGATGGAGCCCGTCCTTTTCTTCGATCAGGAGAGTCGGAGCCATCTGGATATGGTGTTCTTTTGCGAATTCCTGACCGCCTTGGTCAGCAACGATGACATCGAAGTCAATGCCGGCCTGGGACAAGAGACGTTTTGCGACTTTGCAATTCGGACAAGTCGAGGTTGTAACAAGGATAGGTTTGTGGGGTGTTGCACATTTCCTTGTCGGAGTCTCAGCTTTCTGACCATTTTGATGGACTGTTGTCGGAATATCGGCCTGAGGGGTCTCTTTTCCGAAGAGCTCATCTGGCTTATAGGTCTTACGTTCCTTGAACTCACTGGCTTTACCATCGTTCCAGTTCTTAACTGGACGGTAATATCCTGTAATACGGGAATAGACTTCGGCTTCTTTGTTGCAGATTGGGCAATGGAAGTGCTCTCCGGCTAGATAACCATGCTCTGGGCAAACGGAATAGGTCGGAGATAACGTGAAGTAAGGGAGTTTGAAGTTATAGGCAATCTTTTTGACTAAGCTGGCAGCAGAGTGCCAATCCGGAAGCCGTTCGCCTAAGAAGGCATGGAAGACGGTTCCGGAGGTGTATAAGACCTGAAGATTATCTTCTTTCTCTAAAGCCTTGAACGGATCATCGGTATATCCGACCGGCAAGTGAGAAGAGTTGGTATAGAAAGGAGCGTTTCCGTTCTTTGCAGCTGTGATAATATCCGGGAAGTCTTTGACGTCATGCTTTGCAAAGCGATAGGTTGTTGATTCTGCGGGGGTTGCCTCTAAGTTGAACAGGGCTTTATATCGTTCCTGGTAATCGGAGAGCTTGCTCCGCCTGTGAGTCAGAATCTCTGCTGCTAAAGCATTGCCTTCTTCGGTAGTTAAGTCTCCTCCCTTGAACCAGTGGGCATTTAAGAGGGCTTCATTCCTTCCGACAAGGCCGATAGTGGAGAAGTGGTTCTTGAAGGTTCCAAGATATCGTTTCGTATACGGATACCTTCCCTGTTCCATCAGTTTCGTGATGACTTTCCGTTTGATATCAAGGGAACGGGCAGCGATATCCCTGTACTTATCGAGCATCTGATAGAAGTTTTCTTTGTCCTTGCTGAGATAAGCGATACGGGGAAGGTTGATGGTGACAACACCGATAGAACCGGTGGATTCACCGGAACCGAAGTATCCGCCACCTTTCTTTCTCAGTTCACGGAGGTCAAGACGCAGACGGCAGCACCTAGAACGGACATCACTCGGCTTCCTGTCGGAATTGATGTAATTGGAGAAATAAGGGGTTCCGTATTTTGCAGTCCTCTCGAAGAGAAGACGGTTGTTTTCACTGTCAGACCAATCGAAGTCCTTGGTGATGGAGTAGGTCGGAATCGGATATTGGAAGCCACGTCCGTTGGCATCTCCCTCGATCCTGATTTCGATAAAGGCTTTGTTGACCCTGTCCCTTTCTTTCTTGCAGTCTCCGTAGGTGAAGTCCCTGTTCTTTCCACCGACAATGGCAGGAACATTTTTCCTGTCATCCGGAACGGTCCAATCGAGGGTGACGTTGCTGAACGGAGCTTGGGTTCCCCAGCGAGAAGGAGTATTCACGCCATAAATAAAGGACTGAATACACTGTTTGACTTCTTTGTAGGACAGATTATCTGCTTTGACAAATGGAGCAAGGTAGGTATCAAAAGAAGAAAAGGCCTGAGCTCCTGCCCATTCGTTCTGCCTGATTCCTAAGAAGTTGACCATCTGGCTGCAGAGAGTCGATAGATGCTTAGCCGGTGCGGAAGTGATACGTCCGGTGACGCCGCCAAGTCCTTCCTGAATCAACTGTTTTAAGGACCAACCGGCACAATAACCGGAAAGCATCGATAAATCATGAAGATGGAAGAAGCACTGCTTATGGGCATCTGCAATTTCCTTATCATAGATTTCACTGAGCCAGTAGTTTGCAGTAATGGCACCGGAATTCGAAAGAATGAGGCCTCCAAGACTCCTTGTGACCGTAGAGTTCTCTTTGACACGCCAGTCTTTTTCGGTTCCGATGTATCCGTCGACGAGTTTCTTGTAGTCGATTAAGGTATTCTCGGCTTCACGAACCTTTTCATGCTGATTTCGATAAAGAATGTAGGCTTTTGCAGTCTTTGCATAGTTGCATTGCCTAAGGGCTTTTTCGACTTCGTCCTGGATTTCCTCGACGGAGGCAACTTGCCTGCCTTTGGCGTTCCTAGAAGCTTCGACAATGAGCTCAATAGCTCTTGACCTTGTTGAAACATCTCGGGCTTCGATTTCGCCAGTAGCCATAAATGCTTTTGCTACTGCGTTTTCAATCTTTTCAGCTTCAAATGCGGCTTTTTGGCCGTTTCGTTTGATAATGCTTTCCATAAGTCCCCCACTTCTTATAAACCATAATCGAATGAAGAAATTTCTACCACTGATTTGCTCAGAACTGATTTCTTGAGATCAATCAGGCGCTGGTTTGTCGAGCCCCGGAAAAGACAGGATGTGCTTTTCTTTTCCCTGATGAAGGGGCCATCAACTAGTACATCCAAGTAAGACAAGGCTTCTTTTGCAGCTTCGCCTGCTTTTCCGTCCCTGATTTCTTCATACGTCCATCCCGTATAGCACCAGAAGCTTAATCCGGTTTCCTTTAGCCCTTTGATAATCTCTATTAAGGCTCCTGCCTGATAGAGAGGATCTCCTCCGGAAAAAGTAATCCCATCTAAGTATTTCGTCTTCTTGATATCTTCAATCAAGGAAGATATCGCAAGAAGATAACCTTTATCTTCTGCCCAGGTCTCTGGATTTTGGCAGCCCTTACAATGATGTGGACAGCCTTGGAAGAAGACAACATAACGGACTCCGGGACCATTGACGGATGAGTGTCTTTCCACTCCGGCTAAGCGAACGTTTTTCATTGTGGATTGCCTCCTAGGTTCCTTAGGCCTAGGTACTATTATGGGTGCTGAATTATCTTAAATCAATACTAAAAAAACCACTAGAAAAAGGTTGCAAAATAACAAAAAGAAACAATCCAATTCATCTGTAGAGGTTGAACAGAGTGAAATGTATAGATACTATGGCATTATCAAAAAAAGGTGAAAATATTTTCATTTTGGTTTTAACTTCAAATCAAAGTTAAAAGATAATAATCAGAATTTTGAACTATTTGGAAGAAAGTGACTGGATTCTGTGAGATATTAGACTAGAATCTAGCAAAAAGCAGACGAAAGAGAATACATTCCTAAGAGGATAAACAAAACTAAGAAATAAGGAAATAAAATGGATTCTTTTGAAAATATCCGTCAAGAATCCTGAATTGTAGAATCGGCTTTGGATGATAGAAAAGGTACCTGGAATCTTGTTTTGAGTCTGCATTTGATTCCTCATTATTTTAGGAATGAAGATTAGATCTAGTTTCAATGTTCTATCTTAGAAAAAGACAACTGTAAATTTTAAACGGATTCTTTCACCCACATCCTTTCATTCTCTTGGAATAAATGAGTCTGACAGAGTATCTATATTTGAATTGTAGATAGTAAGCGCTTTCCTAAAAAATAAGTCATTGTTTTTGACTGCTGCTTTAAGAATCTAAAATGTAGTAAAAATATACTATATAACATATGACAACTTTAATATATTTCCTTTCATTTCCTTCTTTAAGGTTAATTTGTAGGATTACACAATTTCATAAATACGAATTATTTTTGTAACATTTAT
>ERZ1026868.185-NODE-185-length-49714-cov-16.076220_pt1 | contig 49714 bp, 50 predicted proteins | sample MGYA00380164_ERZ1026868 | MGnify/ENA primary metagenome ERZ1026868 (study PRJEB33269, sample SAMEA4719800) | human gut metagenome | biome: human-associated habitat; feature: organic feature; material: feces | place: Cameroon | collected 2013-10 ...
AAAAGGAGATTAAAATTATGGGACTTTACAAAAAGAATTATGAAGTAAAAGATTTGGGAATAACCTTGCCCGAGGCGTTTGCTATCGTTCGTAAAATCGATAGGCAAGGCGACAAAGGAATGGCAGAACTGTGGGTACACAGTTCGCGTGAGAACGCAAAGACGCTGCAGTTCCTTGAAAGGAAACTCGTTCCGTTCAAATGCAACGACGGCGACAATCCGTACGAGGCGGCTTATACGGCGGCGGTTACGCCCGAAGAGCGTACCCGTTCAGTTCTTAAACCTAAACTAGTCAAAGAGATAGGTGACGGCGAAGAAAAAGAAGTAGAACTACAAGTTCCGACAGAGGAAAAGTATATGTTCGCATATTTTGAAGGGTGGGTGAGAGACTAATGAGTATCGAAGGAGCGTTTCTTATTTGGTTAGTAATCACGTTTATCGTAGGTGCAATCTTTGCTGTTATTCTTTGGGATACGCGTACTATGATAGACAGGTTAAAGAAGGACATTGACTTACTCGAAACTCAGAACATACGGCTTAAGGACAGAGTGCTTGAACTGGAAACCGATATAGATGCTTTCGAGTTTGTTAATTGCAAAGGGTCGCGCGAATTACCTAACCGCTGCTATGGTTGTAAAGCATTTAAGTACGAGCGGTTTGGTTGGGGATATTGTAAGCTCTATGATAAGAAAATAGATAACTATGTGAGCTGCACGGAGTGTACGAAGGGAGGTGATGCCGAATGTGATTCGTAGAGGAATTCAGAACACCGTTTGCGTGCAAAGGCGCGCACATTGCACGTATTATATAATAAAGGAGTGTAAATAAATATGAACGTTGATTTTGAAGGAAAGACAATTTCGCGCGAAGAAGTTGAGAAGCAAGTTAAACAAGACATTGCTAATCAGCTGGGCGTTGATTCGTTCGACGAATTATCGCAAAGTAAACTTGAACAGGATATGCTCGACAAAGGGCTCGATCCCGATATTGCATTACCGATTCTTAAAGAATTGTTAAAGAAAGATCCTGAATATCAAGCGGCTATGAAGTATAAAGACGATTACGATAAGCTTGTACAAGACAGCGCAAGGGCAACCGATATTGCAGCTCTTAATGCTAAGTTCGGTACAAAGTTTGAAAAGTACGAAGACATTCCTGAGAATGTTCGTCAGCTTGCTGAAAAAGGTGTAAGCCTCGAAAAAGCATATCTCGTCGAAGTCGCAGATAATAACATTGAGGATCGCGCCGCACATTCGGCGGCATTGCGTCAGACGGTATCGCATATCGTACCTCCTACGGGTGCAGGTCCTACCGGATCAGCTGCAGTCGATCTTGATCCTGAACAGATTCGGAAATTTAAGCGATTAAACCCGAATGCTACAGACGAACAAATCGCAAATTTTGTAAAGGGTCGTAAGTGACCCAAGGAGAAAATATGGCAAAATACAGTTTTAAGGACGTCGGTTTCCACCAGACCGTAACGCTGTATCAAACTACAGCAACCGCAAATACGGATCCCGGTGACGGTTTCTATACGGCGATTGCTGCGGCTCTTCCCGTAGGTGCTCTTGTTAAAAGAGTTTATACGGCAGCGAGCGGCGCGGTTACGCTTACTGAAACAGACCTTACGGATAAGACTACCGATCTGCTTTTCCTTGTTGCGGAGAGCGGTCAGAAACCCGACGCGTATGTAAAAGACGGCGACGGCAATGTGGTAGGTAATATCCCCTACGGCAATTCGAAGTCGGTTCCCACCACCGCAAAGAAAGTTGTAATGTACCTCGTAGAAGCTAACGGTCAGCCTGATCGTGGCCTTGTACCGAGAGCATAAGGAGGCAATAAACAATGGCAGTTATCTTTAATATCGACGAGGCAATTCAACGCTCGGTATTCAACGTGTACGATCTTCCGATCCAGATGCTTCTTACGAACGAAATAGAAGCGTGGGAGAAAGAGAGTAAGCTTTCGAAAGTCTTCGTTATGAGAACGACAGATAGATACCAAGAAGAGTATCATTCGTCTTCGGGTATGGACGGCTTCAGCCCCACAGCAGATATGGAACCGGCGCATCTTTCTGACTTCGACGAAGGTTACGGCAAAGTCTTCAAGACGCAAATTTGGACGAACTCCTTTGTGATCTCCAAGCAAGCTATCGAAGACAACTGCGATCTCGACATCAATGCTAAGGCGGTTGGTTTCGTTCAATCCTACGGACGTACCCGTGAGAACTTCGGCGCAGCAATTCTTGCAGGTGGCCTTGCCGGTTTCGCGACATACAAGAATATGCGTTTCGATTGCACTGGCCTCGATTCCGCAGACGGTACTCTCGAAGGCACAAAGCAAACCTTCTTCCACAAATATCACAAGACGCCGCTTCAAGGCGTTGCAGAAGACGGCACCTCGTATACTGCAGTATCGGCTACCGACGGTTACGCGACAGCGCTTAACGGCAAGGTATTCTATACTAAACCGCAGTCAAATAAGTTCCAATCGGCAATCGACTTTTCGCTTCCGAAAGGCGTTGCGAGAGTTGCTCAAGTCGATAAAGACGGCAAAGGTCAAGGCGTCACGGCAACGGATGCACTTTCGAACGATCAGTACCTCGGTCTGTACGATAAGATTTGCAGAACCCTCGGTATCGTAAAATCGGCATTTGCACTTCATCGTTCGTACAAAGGCGAGATCGTTCCCAGAAGTCTTACCCGTATCGTAATGCCGCAAGATTATATCCTTGAGGATATGATTCGCAAAGCGCTTGCTTCGGAATACGGCACGAATATGGGCGGCTTCGAGATCGAAGTTTGGCCGTATCTTAACAATAAGACAGGCTTCGGCGCTTCGGATCACGCGTTCATTATGATCGACCCCGTTGCAAATCAGAAGAATCTCGGCGCTGTTTGGTTTGACCGTAAAGCGCTCGAAGTTGATTCGTATATCGACAAGCGTACCAAAGCAAACTACTGGGACGGCCGTGCGCGTTTCCAAGCGGGTTTCGGCGACTGGTCTGCAATGGCCTACGTTAAGTGCAGCACCACCAAAGATACTTCGTGCTCGCAGATCGACGTCACAACCGGTACTATCGACGGCGCGATACTTTAATTAAGAAATAACAAGGAGACACTATGTTACTCAACGCGATAAAAGAACAGACATTCGACAAGCTGTTTATCACTTCAAGTGAGGCAGTGAACGCAATGTATACTGAGAAGATCTCGCGAGCGATTAACGAGTGTCTCCTTCAAATTTCTAACGCAGTAGAGCCCGTTACAAAAGAAATTATATACAATACTGCGGAATCTAAATTGTTTACAGGTAGCGAGTACATTGCATTCCCTCCGGACTTTGTACAGATTACTGATAACGATAATATCCGCATTCAAGACAAACACGGTATATACCAGTATGCTGACGACATTGAGTATGTTAGTAGAACCGGTATATATGTACATAAACCCGGTAAATACAAAATTCAATATGACGCGAACTATCCAATTATAATGAAAGTTCCGTTTACGGGTGAAATCTGGAGAGACTTTGATAATACTATTGAGTATAACAAAGACACTCCGTATAGATTCAAAATATTTGCAAGTAATAAAGATCAACTTAAACTTGCGGGCGCTGACGCACTCGGCGAAGTATACGAGTTGCCGGATGCATTAGGACCGATAGCAGCTACGTACGCAGCAAGTGTAATACTCGGTATCGACGATCCGATTCGTTCGGCGACGTTACGTAATGAGTATGAAATGTTGCTTGCAAGACTAAACACTGCAGAACTCGATAATCTTCGTGATTATCATAGCAGTAGAGGATGGTATTAAAATATGGCAAACAAGAAAGTTATCACTAACGAGCCTGCACATAAAGTTCTCGATGAGACGAGACTTTTCGAGGTCACAGTTGATACGGAGCGCAGCTTTCATTTGCACATTCCGAAAGGTACACAAGGCACTGACATTCTTGCAGGCGTAGCGTGTATGCTTAAAATGCTTGCAGCAAGAGAGAAGCAGAAAGGTAACGATTTTGACATTGATAGTTTCCTTGCGGGGGTAAGCACGTGGGTCAAACAGTTAGACGCCAACCCGGCGAAGTAGATATTCCGTCGAAAGACTATATCTATCATAAGAATCTGATCGGTTTTAAGGGCCTGGACACAAGAGAGAACCCTCTTGTAACGGACCCTCTTTCCTGTTCAGACGCTGAAAACGTTTGGGTTGATGCTAACGGAAACTTGACTACTCGTCCACACCTCCAGTATGTAAGACAGAATCTTAAGCATACAGATGCTGAAGTTGTAAATGTTATCTATACAGATAATGCATACTGGACGCTGTACCTCAAAGACGCGGTATACTATCTTACAAGAACCGATCTTGCAGCAAACACAGAAACGGACTTTACGATTCCGACAATTACGTCTCCCAAGATTGCAATCACGGAATATAAGAACGTTTATTATCTGGGTTGCTCTGCTGGGTATTACTCTTGCAACGCTGGTGATACAGCATTCCATACGCCGCGCGGATATATCCCGATGGGGCATATAACAGATAATACGTTTGTGTATGACGAACCACGAAATATACTTAACGATAAAATAAATATTGCGCAGTTCGGAAGTACAACTATTCTACTACCGCCTGGTACCATACACGGTAGTTTTGCACATTACGCTGTATATTCGGTGGCAGACACCGAAACGTCGCGGCATATTGCTATATGGGATCTGTTTATTGGACAGGACGTCGCGATACTTGCTTATGGAGTACCAGAGATTAACCGGTCCACGCTGGCAATTTGGGTTGACGATTCACTAATTTGTATCGGTATCTTTAAGCCATTTATTAAGACTGTACCGGCGTCAGTACACACTGAGATTAGAATTACTGCGTATACACTTAATAACGACGTTTTAACCAAAGTACTTCACTACGACATAGATAAACGTGACCATCCAGTAAATGTGTGGATGCGCGCGCCGTTTCTTAACGGGGACGAGACTAAACAAAATACGTTCTGCGGAATTCGTAATAGTGCGAATGCATCGTGGACACGTCTTGAATGGTCTACTGAGCGCGGGCATATTCTGCTGAATGCGTCGTATTCTTATTTACAATGGGACTATGTGCACGCCACAAACAGGATAGAGGGTCCTGCGCCTACAGCGGATACTGGGCAGGAGTGTGGCGAAGCACTCCAGTTTGATATAACAGAGTTAATCGCATTAGGTTATAACCCAGATAGTAGCACAGCAATTTCAGCAGGTTTTATACGGCGAATAGGCTTGGATATTACCGCAGAACATTCTGAGTCTGGCACCCGTACCATATTAGCGCATTTATCATTATTCAATTCGGCAATAACGCCTGCGCGAAACTATATGCTCATACAGTATCAATCGGTTACAACGTCGTCAGTATCTGACGCTATTGCGAGCAATTCGGGTGTATACAGGTCTAATAACTCGACATACTGGCGGTATATCTGTCCAGTAAGTACCTTGGTAGCTAGCAGTTATCCGCGTTCGGATATGGAATATCAGCATATTGCATTGACGTTACCGAGTAATGCTAACGTTGTTCGTGTTGAAGGCTTAGATATACACGAATTTCGAGTATACACATTCTATAATTCGGATAAACTAATCAAGCAACAAACTGTTTCTGAAGCAATAATCTTTTACCCCGGAGGTACGACGGGCGTTGATTATGCGATCGACGTCGATACGGTAAGTACTGTATTGTCAGACATTACAGAAGTCGGAAATGCGCGTCAAGCGCCATATACGTTTTTAGTAACCGCAGGTACTAATAAATATGTATATACAGTACCCACACGTATAGTGGCCGATTTAACTGCAATAGGCGACGCTATTACCGTTGGGTTTACTTGTGCGCGCGGGAGTGTTTTATATTATACGACGTCCCAAGCTAACTTTTACGCATATACTGTTTTATATAAGCAAGAAACTGATATACGTGCAACCGCAGAGAATCCAAGCCTCAGAGGAGTATTGTTTCTTGACAATGTTTACTGGTGGTTTGGTAAAACTAATATATACGGTACTGCAAATGAAGATCTGACATATATGCCAGAATCGCGAAAGCTTGATGCACCGTCTGAGATTCGTAACTGGGTACGTCTTACTGATACTTCATTCTTAGTATTCTGTGAAAGCGATACGTGCCTGTACTATAAAGATACTTCTTCCGGCTTGTGGTTACGCACGGTACTTAACTTGCCGTTTGAAATTCTTTATCCGGACGAAACGTCAGAGTCTTGCTACGCAGCACTTAATACCGGACCTACTTATGTAACTCGTAACGGTATCTACGAAATCGCGCTCAGTGAAAACTTATTCACGAACGAGCGTCAAGCGCAGAATATCAGCGATCAGTTGGCAACATTGCAAGGCGGGTTATTAAGAAAACTTATACCTAACATTGCGCACTTGCAAACCGTTCGGTACAAAGATTGGCAGTTGTATATCTTTACGCGGGCTAACGCGACAAAAACAGAAGTCATTGCGCAAGAGATTGCAACGTATAATTTCTTTTACTGGACATTGCCGATCGTCTTTCAGGCTGTATATCTTGCGCATAGCCAAGTATATATTGTTACTAAGAAAGCAACAACTTATACATTCTCAGAGGCAGAGCTTCTACGCGAGTATAAAAATGGCGATACCGTGCTCGCGGCAATCAAATGCTATGGTGACGAAGTATACGATACTGTTAAGAAAACAGCGTCGCTCAACCAGATTGATTGGCATTGGCATTCAGCGGTAATAAACCTCGATACGGTACAATATTATAAAACATTGCTTGCACTCATATTCGGTATGAATGACTATGACGATGAGTCACGGATAATGTTTGAGTATCGAACCGATATTTATTACAAGTCGCATACTGAACAACCTACGCAAGTATATGACGACTATGTATATAAGATTCGAGCAACACAGAAACCGATGGCGATCCCTCGTTTTATGTATATCAGAGTACGTATTTCCTCGGTAAAAGTACCCGAGAATGAAGATGGTTTGCCGGAAGAGTTTATGTGTAAGGCTAATCTATCACAGTTAACGTTCAAATATAAAGTATTACGAGGACCTTTGTTATGAAAAAATTGACAGAAAAAGAACTCAATTATGCAAAGCAACTCGCGATCAAAGAATGGTTTAGAACCGAGTTTACTTGGCGTAAAGCAAGACTCGAACTATACCGGTACTTTGGTATTAGCGAGCTGTGCGAGGATAACGAGTTCAAGCTTATGACAGATGCATATTGCAAAGAACAAAAATTGCGGGAGTTGCAAGGCAAAGACGAACTTCCGCCGGTAACAGAAAACAGTTTGTTTTAGGGAGGACTTATGGCAACACTTCAAGAAATATGGTTAGCGTATAAGGATCAAGTTATTCCGGTTCTTATTACCGCGATTATCGGTCTTATTCCGGTTCTGTTCTTTTGGGTCAAGTCTAAATTGCAGACTTCGATTACAAAGAACGACCTTGTAGTCCAGAACTTGCAGCAGCTTAACAAGCAGCAAGCAACTGATTCACAGTTGATCAATACTGTCGCGGGACAAACGACTGACTTCACAACTACAGTCGCCGATATTAAAGCGGCACTCGCGCAACTCGCGTCATTTATTGCTTACGCTTTTGAGAACAGCAATGTATCTCCTAAGCTTAAAGCGGACCTGCGGGCAATGGCTGCCGAGTTTAAGACGTCTGATATTGATGCACTCAATCAACTTGCCGAGCAGATAACAGCGCTTAAAGACGAGAACGACGCAAAAGCGCAAACGATCGCGCAGCTCGAAGAGAAGACTGCACCAACAGTTACAAACGCAGAAGAAGCACCGTCTGGATATACAACGATTGAGAGGTAGAATATGGAAGACTCTACGAAACTCAAAATCGGCGGATATGTTGTTCAGATTGTCGGGCCTCTGGGAGTCTTAGTATTCAAGTATCAAGAATTCTTAAAAGTCTCGACTGGGTTATCAATGGCAGCAATTATTGCACTCATAATCGTTTTCGTTGTGATGCGCAAGCAACTTGCAAAGCTCGATAACTTCGTGCCCGGCGGCATTGGCGTCTTGATTCTCTTTCTAATTGCAATATTCTGTCAGACAATAGGTGACCAACTGTTGTGGCTTACGGCGGCTACCTTAATCTCGACGGGTGTATCTGCACCGCTGCATATAATCAGTTATGCTAAAAAGAATGAGAAAAGAGATCAAACGCTCACAGAATTGAGCGAATTGATCAATAAAAATAAATAAGCGCTTAGAACAGAATATTAAAGAAGCGAAATAGCAAGCTTAATAAAAATGCGTATATATTTATACGTAAACGCGCATCGTCGAAATGCGCGCTACATATCGCTTCATTTAATAAAAATACGTTATATTTCGGGGTTTATATGACATTTTACAGAATTTTAATCAGTATATTAACCAGTCTCATTGTGGGCGCGTTGTTCTGCATTTCTTTTATCGTATTAGGAATTGCTGAGCTTTCTGTTGCCTTTTTAGTTGAGACTGGTATTATTTTAGTATTGTCGTGCGTTGTAAGAATAATGTGGTTCTATGACGGTCAACGACAAGCCTTGTCCAGTGAACAAGTTATTAAAGCCAAAACGGGTTTGAGTACTGCATTGCAAAAGGTTACCGACACCGACGACTTTGATTTGTTCTGCGAAACGCTTAGTGAACAAAACAGACAGCATTATATTTATAGCAAAGTCGGCACGTTGACTGAACGCAATTTTGAACCGAATCTTTTCGAGAAGTTTTATATGAAATTGCACAAGTCTTCTAAGGGCGATATGCTCGAGCGGCGGCGTGCGAAGGCAGAACGCAAATCTAATAAAAAGAAATTTATTGTTAGGTCAAGCGCTATTCTTGCTGGTACAGAGCTTGAATATATCTCGGTTAAAAACTATGCAAAAGGGCACAATGCAAAATTCTTTATAACTACCATAGTATCCGGTGCTGTATCGTCAATTGCTTTTGCAATGATCAATCCTACAACGAGTATATTCAGCTGGGCTACGCTTTGGCGCTTTTTAATGTGGCTTGTAAACATAATAATGGCACTCGCGTTTGGTTGGTACAAAGGGCGTGTAATGACTGCTGATGAGTATATATCGTATTATGCGCGGTCTAACGACGTTGTGCAACGCTATATTCAAAGAAAAACAAATCATCCCGAACAGCCGAAAGTTCATTTACCTGAACCGGTCGAAAACCAGCCTGTCGCAGATACTTATCAGCCGGTACAAATTTCGTTGTTCGATATTGCACCGCAAAAATTGGAGGTATAAACAATGGCAATGTTATCAACCGAGTATAATGAAGCTCTGACCGGGAAAGTGGCAGAGCGGCTCGGCATAAAAGAATCGTTAGATAAGTTATCCGCGGGACTCGGTCCGGCTCAGACACTTGCTGAAAGTGCTAATGCTGGAATGGCATCTGCAGATAAAACCTATGCGCAATCGATGGCAGCTGCGCAGCGGCAAGCAACTGCGGGAGTCGCGCAAGCAACTGCTGAGAAACAAGCGCTGAGTGATCCGGGTACGTTATCAGCAGGACAAAAGTCGTATCTCGGTCAAGGATATGGCGAGCAAGCTGCACAATACAGAACTGCGTATGACGTTGCTGCCGAGCAAGCTGCAGCTACAAAGAAGCAAGCATACGCGAATATCTATGATACCCTGAATAAGTCGGTCAATGCAACGTCTAAACAGTATACCGAGTTTATGACTGCATTGCTTAATAGCTCGTATGGTATTGCGGCACTTCAGAAAGTAGCAGGACTCAGCGGTGTTGATACAGCCAGCTGGTTCACAACGAAAGGTGACGAATATCGCGAGGCAAATAATCTCGTCGGTGTAGATTCTTCTAAGTTCGGTGCTGAGAAACAAGCGCTAATGGACGATACGACACAGACTTGGAAATCTGCAACCATAGCAGAGGATGCTCTTGAAAGATTAGGCATCTACGATACAGAAAGTGAAATCGGTAAACTCGCGCGGTATTATCTTACAAATGAATTGTATGGTGCCGACGGTACGTGGCATCAAACTTGGACTCAAGAAGAAAGGGATAAGTATTTACCAATACTCGATGCCTTCCGTCAAGACGTCCTCGGGTATACACAAGAATCATTTGCAACCGAGAAAGAGCAGCGTACCCAGCAGCAAGCTGCCGCGAAAGAAAAGGCAACCGCGGCAGGCGGCATCCGATACGCAGGTCAAGGTAAACTCGGTAAAGGTGCTGATCAAGCCGCTACAGGCAAAGCAATCAAACTTACATTTGACGGTACAAAGTATGATATTAAACTTGGCGCGCAAGCGACTGGCAACACTCTTACTGAGTTAAACAAACTAGCCTACGACGCGACCGGTCAAACATTGCGAACAGGCGACGTTATTCGTCGTGGTGATACACTGTATGTAACAACTGATCACGGTACATTTGAAGCAACCAGTTCCGGTGGTATTTATTGGGATCATTACGGTAAACTGCTTGCTAAGAGTGGAGGCGAGGGCGTTTCGTATATTCGCGACGTAACTACGAATCCCGTTGTCGGTAATCGGCTTACAGTCTCTGTTAACAATGCATTGCTTGCATTTTACAAAACTACCGACCTTCCCAGTACATTACCCGCAAATCCTGTTACCGGCACCGATGTTACTATAGACAACAAACGCTATATTTACTATAACGGTCAGTGGTGGGAACGCAATGTTAAAGCACCGGAGCGTACTGGGTCTAGACGCGCGGGTAGTCGCGGTCGCGGTATTTTTTAAGGAGATAACCTATGGACATAACATTTGAACCGTTTAAGGGTGCGCAATATGTATCACCCGAAGAATATATTTACCGCAAAGCACAATTTTCTCCTGTCTACAGAGAAGAAGATTATCAAGTTGAGAGGGGAAAAAGTGAAGCTGCCGGGAAGCGCTATATTCAGCAGGCATACTCCTTTATTTCTGGTAGTAAAGGAGTAACAGCCGAAGACTTTGCTGGCATTCAAGCACAAGGTTCTGAGTATTTGAAGAATGCTTGGGGTGATGCTTGGACAAGTACTGACTTCAACAAAGACCTGTACGAAAGTTTCACAACGCCCGACGAACGTATTGCTTACCTGAATGCCCGTTACGCGACATCTAAAGAGTCGGCAACGTCGATCTATAAAGACATTGACACGCGCCTTCAATCTGAGATCAACAAGCGTGCACAACAAGAAGTTGATACTCAGCTTGCTGCCGGTTTGATAACCGCAGATCAGCGCGAGTCTGCTTTTGCAACTGCCAAGGCTAACATTACGTCGGCCGAGGGCAGTGCGTGGATGAAGGACTGGGTTAACAAAGCGCGCGAAGAATCTCTCGTTTTTGCCGGCAATGCTGAAGGCCTCAATATGAGTACGCTCGACGACAAGTATTTTGAGTATTTGCAAGAGCTTAACTATAAGCAAGCGCTTTACGAGAATGCCTCTGGCTGGGATAAATTTGTTGACTCGTCGCTTAATATACTGCATAATATGAGCATCGGCTTCTTGGCAAACACAGGGGCCTCTATTGTCAAAGGCTTTGGCGGCGTGGGAGCGTTGATCGGAGGTATCTTTGATCAAGACGTTATCGACCGATATGCAGATTGGGCAGGCAGCTGGCATTACGAAACACCAGACTTTGCATACTCAGCCGTCCAGCACGACCAAGGTGCACTGGGTAAAGTCTTGCGCGTCGTAGACGGTGTTATTCAAGCGACTGAAATTACCTTGATGTCTGCAATACCGTATGCTGGCCCCGTATTATTTGCAGGAGTTGCCCTCGATAACTGGGGTACTTATGTTCCTGGAACTGAATACACAGAAGGTTACTGGACCGACGGTATCGGTTCGTACAAAGACGCAGATGGCCACGTAAATGTCGGCAAAGCGTGGGGTTACACAGCACTCAAGTTCGCTTGGGAGTGGGGACTCGAACAAATATCAAACCCGTTCGATGGTTTATTTGGCACAATTTCTAAACCGCTGAATAAAGTATTTGACGGCAAAATTAGTAATAATATTCTTAAATGGGTTGTAAATTCAGCAGCTGAAGCAGGACAAGAATGTTTGCAGGATGCCCTTGGCGGAATATCGCAGGCAATTGTATACGGCGACGTTGAGGGAATGAAGGAAGCCTTCAGAGGTCTCGGCGAAACTGCACTTGTGTCTTTCTTATCCGCAGGAATTTCAAGTGGTATCACTACCACTGTTGTTAACAAGCGTCAAAAATTGCAGGTTATAAAATCTGTTAAAAACAAGTTCGGCGTTGAGCTTACGGGTCGTGAAGCTGGCTTACTCAAGAGTGCGCTCGATATGGGAAGCATTGTTGCCGAAAAGGCATTCGGTAAAGACTTTGCTACGAAACTTGAAACACTTCGTGATTCGGGTATTCAATTTACCTCTGAAGAAATTACCGACGAAAAGTCTGTTAAGCAATATAATAAGTGGGCGGCCGCTAAGTCTGCTACATTGCAGGCACTCGCTGCCAAAATGGGTTACGAAAATTTTGCGGCCGCGGCCAACCTTGCAACGAAATCTGATATAACCGCGATGAGCCGTGCGATCAGCTTCCTAACCGAGTATAATGCGACCGAAACAAACGCTGTGTTTGAAACTGCCAAGAAACAAGAACAAGCAGCGAATGCCATTATCAATGCAAAGCTTGCTACTATAGATGCGCGCCTTACCGAAATTGCAGACCTTACCGGTCCTACCTCGCGTATTTCTCAAGACGAATATGCGGGACTAATCCAAGAACGTTCTAAACTTCGTATGTATGCGTATATACTTACGAAAAATGCGACACAGCAAGAAGATGGAACGTGGGTATTGAACAGCCACTTTACGGATAAAGCACAAGCTGCCAAGAATACCGATACGACGCGGCGTGTTGCAAACGCATTGCGTCAGCAAGGTATTGTTGCTGGTTTCTTTGAGCCTGTTGGAAATACTCAGATTAGAATATATATGAACAAAGACGGTTCTGTTATTCTTAACAAAGCGTGGGTTGAAAGTACTTCGCTCGAAGAAGTGGCGAAGCAAGTAACCGCAGCCCGCGCACGCATTATCTTTGATAACCAACTTACCGAGCAAGAACGCAATGGACTTATAAGTCTTGCCGCCCGTATTGGTAAAGCTGAATCGAAGACACCGGCTGATAGTACACAGACTCGCCCGTTCGAATTTAATACGCATACCGGAATGTATGAAGTCGCAGATACGGCCGCATTCGAGCAAGACGTGTTTGCACCTATATCTGACGTGGTCGGAATGCTGTATAATAAGTCTTTGCGTGACGCCGTATGGAAAAGCGATAAACAACTTTTTAAGAAGATTGGCGCAATGCTTAAAGACTGGTACAAGCTTCAAGCAAAAGACGTTAAGAACGCGCCTAAGTTAAAAGAACTTATCGGCACGAAGTTTGAGCAATCTCCGACGTTTGTTGCACTCGTAGGTAACCTTGTTAACGCGTATGACGCTCAAATTCTGAAGGAAGGCCGTGGAGTTACAAAGGCAGCCGCCGTCTCTGAGCTTGCAATCAAGCAAGAGACTATGGATAAGCTTGCTCTCAAAACTAATGACCCGACAGATATTGCATACAATGTACCAGTGAACCTCAGTTTGGCTGAGTCACAGACATTCAAAATGCAAGTCGTCGAGGACTTCCTTGGCAACTTCGGTATCTCGATTGATACACAATCTGATTTCCGCAAGCTACTTGATATAAATAATTATACGGGTACCATTGAAGTCAATGGCGAGCAAGTTGATGCACGCCAGCACGTCCTTAATGTATTGTCTAACTACAATGTTATCAAGTATCGTACTGATGGGTACTGGGGCGCTGAGGGTTACTACGATAAGAATCCCGAAACTATAATTGCAAACTTTGGTTCATTTATGAACGAATACCTTTATGCTACTTACGGCGTAATGGTAAACAAGGTAACCGGCCAAGCATTTACGGTTGAGGACATTCAAAGTTTCATTGATCCTAACCTCCTCGATACAATGCTTCTTAGTGGCAAAGAATACTTCTGTTTATATGACATTATGAATATGAACGGGCGTCGCCGCTATGGTATGCAAGCACTGCGTACTGAAATTCTTGTAACGCCTAAAATGCGGCAAGAAGGTTTTGCATTGGGTAACATTGCAGGTAAATACGGCATTGCAGTTCAGAAAGGTGGGTATTTGCGTAATGCATTACTGCACGAGATAGGGCACGTTCTTGCAATGTATGCTGGCTTTGGACAGTCGCTTAGTACAATGTATCTTAAGACATTGCTTAAAGACGCTTGGCTTAATAATACCGAAGCAGTACTCAAGGCATACAATTATGTTTTTGGTTTGAAAGATAACGCGGTCCGCGAAAATAAGCAGGCTGTGGTCGATGCTGTTACAAATAAAGCACCGCTTTTGACAGGCGGCGTCAATCCGACACAAGTTATAGATTCGCTCGCAGAAGCAATCTATACTGGCTTTGAATCGGCAGAACTTTCGGCGCAAGGCGAACGCAACGCATACGGTCTTGAAAATCAGATTCAGGCAGAGTTTCTTTGGAGCGAAACCGGTGGCCCGACACAGGCGCAACCGAATCTTAATCATACTGCGCTGCAAATAGTAAAGGTTAAGGCATCCGGTATATTCTCATTCCTGGACGGCGTAACCGCAACTGTCGGACAGTTCTCGTATAAAGATATGCGTAGCTTCTTGACAGAACAAACGCAACTCGGCACAGCTGCTTCCTCGGCATTGCAGCTTGCGAATGCTAATGCTAAAATTTTGCACGACCCGAAAACGCATACTAATGAACTGCAATGGATCGCAAATGACGGCACAATTCATACAATGCCGCTTGCCGATTATTATATCAACCCGCTTGCAATGTCGTATGATTTGAAAGTGGCATTGTTAACTGAGTTAACAAATGCAAGTACTGAAGCGCAACGTGAAACTGCTTTTTGGAAGGTTTTACGTGACGAAGTATTTGGCCGGCAGTTATACGGTAGCTTTATTCGGGCCGCCTATGATTTGCAAGATAGATTACCGGCTGACTATGCACAGCGTATTTCGGATATGTTATCAACAGGTAACTGGTCTGATTTATCTACTCCCGATTTTATCAATGCGCTCATAAAAACTAATTTACCAATGTTCGAGTCGCTTGCGTTTCCGAGTACCAAAGTGGCAATGCAGACTCGCTTGAACGATATACTTTACTATAACTTTGGATTGATTATCGGCAAAGACGGGCGCCTTGCAGCGAATGCAACTCCTGTTGAAACATTGGAACTTGCGAAGCTTATCTTAGAAGACACTACAAATAGTAAGCAAGGTAAATTAGGCAATATACTTAAACTGCCGGCAGATCAAAGATTTGATCATATCCGTGATATAGAGTTACGCTATATACCGCTTAGGACTGCACAGCGCAAAACGCTTAACGCTGGTTATAGCGTAAGTATGAATCAGTTTAGGTTTGATACTGCCTATATCAGCGAGGCACGCCGTGCATATAAGGCGCTTATCAGCGGTGTGCAAACGACACATAATGATTCGCTTATAGCGGCACTCAGTATAATAACCGCAGTACACGAAGTTACGCATACTTACGCGGCGGATATTTACGCAGGTGCTATTACTAACGGTAATTATGTAGATTTATCTACACCACAATCTCGAGTTTCATTCGCGCAGTTAAATTTGAGCGGTATCTTGCAGGAGTCTGGTTTAACTATACAACAATTTATCTATGCGTCGAACTATATAGAAGAAGCTGGACGCGGCAGTATGTATGATACTGAAACAATGCAATTCTACGAAGAGACGTTTCGCAAATACAATGTATCTACCGTATTCGATACTTCTGCAAATCAGTATGTTACTACTTGGTATCAAAATGGCGCGGTTCATTCTGTAGCATTCGATGCAACACCCTTAACAAATAACGTTACACCCGAGTTTGATACCGCTGCTATTGAGGCGGTAGTGGCGCTTAAACAGTTGCCGGAAAGTGAGCTCTCAACCGAATTGCGTGACTTACTGCGTCAAGAAACAGTTACGCTTGCTGAACTAAATGAACTTATACGTGAAGGAAAGTTTGGTTCCAAGCTTGCCGAAAATACGCTGTATAAGGCGCTTAGCCTCGACACTGCGGCCCGTGATATGACGACTCTTCGTCAAGACGCGAAGGCAAAAGGTAAAGAGTTAAGGACATTGACGGCGACAGAACGTCGCAAACTCTTTAATAAACTCGTATTGCAAGGAAAGCAAGTTACTCCGCAATATCCTGCTTGGACTCAGGCAAAACTTTATTCTAATAAAGCAGCCGAATTGGTACGTAATCTGTATGACGCCGTTGCAGCCGGTATTGTGCCCGCGCAAGTATTTGACCTCTTTCCGCCCGAACTTACAGAACTTATTCAAACTGGAAAAATTGCAGGTAAACCAGCAACTCTCGCCGATATAAATTATATGCTCGACGCAGGTACGATCGTCAGTGAAGATGCAAAGAACGTTATTGTTCAATGCCACCCGCAGTTCTTTAAGAACGAGAATATCAAAACCTGGACGCAGGCTGCTGAGTTTGTAACGGTTGGTCTTGCTTACGCGCTCAATCTTCCTACAGGGAAAGCGTACCAAACATTGCAAGATGCGATCAATGACGGACTTAAACCGTTTGATGTCACTCCGTTCGAACGCGCTGAAATTATTCGTCAAAGCGGAAATGCTGAACTTGCAAAGCAAGCAGAAGAAACGGGTTTGGGTATCAACCCGCTCGATAAACCGAAGTATACCCTGTATCGAAATTATAATACAAATCTCGAGAAACCTACGAATGCCGCACACGCGATTACGTGGATTCTTGCAAAAGATTTAGACTTTACATTGCAAGCATACGAGTGGCTTGCTCAAAGTATGGCAATGCCGTCTGGGCTTTCACCGTCACAATCTGAGATTGCAAAGACGGGTTCGCTTGAACTCGAAGCAACGCATAAAGATCAAGAAGGTACTGTAAGCCGTGCGGATAAACAGGTAGCGCAAGACTATGCTGCCGGTAAGTCTTCGGCAGTTGGTCGCGCAGATACTATGTCTACTGAGTTTGCGGCTCTTGTTGATTTCGATATGTCTTACGCTAAGGATGCAAAGACCGGCGAATATACTATTGCAAAGTTCAAAGAATACTTAACTGAAAAAGTAAGAGATATTCTTGATGAGAATCTCGGCATCCCTGGTTTACAAGCATTCCAAGATAATATTGCAAATAACGCGGATATTATTAACGATGCGTTTGCAGAACTTACTGAGCAAGACGTTGCAGACTGGGCCATCAGTGCAGTTCAAAAAATTATCGATAAGCAAGCAGCCAAAGCAGCAACTGATAAAACGTCTAAGAAGCACGGCCTCATTACCACTCTCCGGCAAGAACTCACTGAACTTCCTGCAAAAGTACAAGCAGGTGACGAGGATGCGGCAAAGCGACTTAAGGCAGCACAAAAGGTTGTTATTGAAAACAAAGCAGCACTGATTGAACTGTATGGTCAAGAAGTCTATGACAGCCTTGTAACGCTTGCAAATGCTGCGTCGTCTACACAACAACAAAAGCATAATCTTTCGTCTAACATTTCTGTCGCACGTAAAGCAACTCGCACAATACTTACGGAGGCTGGTGCAAACTCAGCGATACTTGATCGTGTTAAAGCTATGTTCGATACGCTTGATAAAGAGACTTCTGGGTCACTTGAGCAGCGCGCGTGGCTTAACAACTTCTGGGTATTGTTTAATAAGCTGCTCAAAAATAAATTGCAGCCGAAAGCGAAAGGTAGTACTCTTGAAAGCTGGAAAGTACAGTTCCAGAATATAATCGATTCTCGCCCGGCGGAACTTAAGTCTGAAGAAGCAGATAGGGCTATGCTCAAGCTCAGTGCTCTTGCGGCGTCCTTCGAAGTTAAAAAGTCTGAGTCCGGTGAGGTAGTAAACCTCGATGCTCCTACAAGTTGGGATGAGGTAAAAACGGCGATCTCTGAACCTACTCAGAAACGTCAAGAGATTCCCACTACGCCTCAAAGCAAAGAAGAACTTGCTGCAAAAATCAAACGTGACTTTATTCAGTCTAACCCGGGTATCTCGGAAATTATGACTGAGGCAGAGATTGATAAGTACGCAAGCGATCAAGCAGAGCTCGAACTTCTTAAGCAACAAGTAAGCGCACCTGACCATACGCAATCTTATGCCGCACCCAAAAATGCTGGCGTGATTGAGGGCGAAGGCGCAACCGAAGCCGCCGAGAAAGCAACTAAAGCCGCGCAGACAAAGCAAGGCGTATCTGAAATTGCAAAGAAAACAAAAGATCAACTTAAAGAAGAACTTGCCGAAAAGCGTAAACTCGAGAAGGAAGCCGCTAAGCAAGAACGCAAGGCTGAACGTGCTGCTGAGAAAAAAGAGAAAGGTCAAAAACCTGCTCGTGAAGTTAAAGAAGGTGTTCGAGCAGAAACTGATCAGAAGGGCGAATACAAGCGCGGTACTAAACTTACTCAGGAAATTATAGGTTATAAATTCAGAGATAGCGTAAACTCGCGCGTACAATTCGAACAATACTCAAAAGGCGACGCGGCGTACCTACTTAACGAGAAAGAAAATGCGCAGACCTTTGCGGCGAGTGCAAACCAGTGGCTCCTTGATAATCAGACTCTTGTCACAAAACTTGTAAGCGACGATAAGGCTGCCACTAAATTCCTTGACTACGTTGAAAGCGATCCCCGGTTAAACAGTGAAGAGCGTACAAATATGATGCTTGCGCTGTTCCAAGTTAGATTGCAATCGCAAAATCTCGCCATTGTAGAGCGTGCAAGTCAGCTTATCCGTGACAGAGTATCTAACTCCGGCCGTATACTTTCGTTGTGGCATCGAGCCGGCGAAGGTAGTAACCCGATTCAAGCGATTCGTGTTGAGGCAATGGAGTTTATTGCAAAGAAACTTAGTAAACCTGTATCAGAACTTACGCAAAAAGAACTCGACGATAACGGTCTCACAAACATGGCATTGCAGGCACTCAACAGACTTGCGCCTAAAGTTCAACAATTGCAAGCACGTACTGGACGTGAAGCAAGACGTGAGCTAGACGCAATGCTTAAAGAAGTTGCCGATATAATGTATCCGTTCTTAAAGCGTACTGATACACTTAACCCGTTTAAGAAAGGTCTGTCGCCTGATCAGCGGAAAGAAGTTTGGTCTAACTTGTATGCAAAGGTTAAAGGCTTCCGGTATTTGGCAATGCTCGGCAATATTGCTACTCTTGGCCGCAACGAAGGCGGCAACTGGGTTGCTAAAGGAATGAGTAAACTTGCGCGCGGCGTGACTGGTCTTGTAAATAAGTTAGCGGCACAATACTCCAAAACCGGTTCAGATGCGCTTGCATACAAAGCTGGTAAGATCGACGCAACAACGCAGGCAACCATCGATACTTGGTGGTCCTCGCAATCTACTGAGCAGTATATCGGTTCCTTGATAGGCGGTAGTAAGTATGACGCAGACGTTTCGACACAATCCGTTCTTGCACTGAAGGGCGAGGCTGCGAAGTATTATTCCTTCGGTAACGGCAAAGGCGCAATCTTCTCACAGATTTCTCGTTTGGTATACGGCGCAATGGACTCTGCCGACCGCCGGTTTGTACTGAGAGAAGTCAAGACGATCACAAGCCAGTTGATTGCAGCAAATATGACCGCAGCAGAAATTGCTGAAATTCCGAACGCTGTTAAGTATGTTGAAGAATTACGCAAACAACTTGCCGACGAACAGAATCTCGAAGGCGCTCTCCTTGAAAAAGCAATCGGCGAACGACTCGCGCGTCAGCACTTCGGTGACGTCTTAAACAAGCTGAACACGTATGCTGAAATTGCAATGACGCAGGCTGCCGAAACCTACTATAAGAATACTAACAAGCTGAACGAATTGATTAAGAACTTACCGCTTAAGGCGCAAGAGGTTATAAATATCTTTATGCCTTTCGCGAGAATGACAACTAACACTGTAATTGCCGCATACAAGTTCTCGCCGTTTGGGTTAGCGCGAGCTATCTATAAAATGGTGAAATACGATCCGGGCAAAGTAACATTGACAGAAGCTCAAAAGGCCGCGGGTCTTACGGAGACGGCCGTCAAAGCTCAGATGCAGTTGCAATATCTTGCTGCCCAGTTTGACGTCGGCCGTGGTGTTGTTGGTTCGCTTGCTTGGATTCTTGGTGCAATACTTGCCGCTATCGGAATTGTCGGAATCGACGACGAGGAAGAATATCTCGGCGTTACACTTAAGATCGGTGACCTTCGCCTTAGACTTGATCAACTCACTCCCGCGTCCCTTCCCCTCCTCTCCGGTGCTGCACTTGTATCGGCATCGCAGAATGGCAATATGATGCAAGCGGTCAATGTAATTTGTGAAGCATCGGCTATAAACAGTATACTCAGTCCCGCCGGTGACTTAACTGATTTTAGCGGTGTTGCTAACTCGATGCAAAACTATATCTACTCGTATATCCCGACTGTATCGAAACAGATTGCAAAGATTATTGACCCGACTCAAAAGTCATTCAGTTCGAATAAGTCGCTTAGCGGTGCATTCAAGAGAACATTCGAAAAGATCGGTGCAGGCATTCCCGGCTTGAGTTACTTGGTTCCGAACAAGATCGACCCGTATACTGGCAATGATCGAGCTGCCTATGGTAAAGGCGGTGCTGGATCAATGTTCCTGAGTACTCTCAATGCGATCTCGCCTTTGACATTGCAGTGGAGCAGGTATAGCGATATTGAGAAAGAGGCGGTAAGAGTCGGTGCAACCACGACAGGCCCGAGTAATACGTTTATTGATCCATATACCGAGGAAGAGGTAACCCTAAGCGGCGCAGAGCTTAGACAGTATCAAAAACTGCGCGCACAAATTGTAAACGAACTCGTAACAATACTGATTGCTTCTGATGCATACAAAGCCGCAACCCCGGCGGAGAAAAAGCGTATGTTAAAGAGAGCGTACAGTCAAGCCACAACTGAGGCTAAGCAACAGTTTTATGCGGGTTAACGTTAAAAAGAAGGCTATTTCGGTAGCCTTCTTTCATTTTAGATCACGTTTTTAATTTAAGCATTTAGTATAGAATATTAAAGTTCCGTTTTGGGCTTCGTTATAAAACGGCGTATATATTTATACATATTCGCTTAAAATTAAAATGCGCACTTCATATCGCTTCATTTTAATATTTGGAGGGCTTTTATATAAACCATTTAATATGTAATGAAAAATGGCCCAGTTAAGGGCCATTCTTTTATAATATAACGGGTGATTGCAATAGCTGGTTATATGCCTTTTGGAGGTACCAACTATAGTCAAGTCCCGGCAATTGTTTGGGCACTGTGCCATTGCAGAGTGCACAATGATCGGGTAGGTCGGGTATTGCGTTACGCCTTTTCTCGTCGTTCTTAAAGAGTTTGCCGGCTGCAGTATTCAGTGATGCATATACACGGTTGACGTTGTTTGTCATAACCTCGCCGAGGTCTGGGTCTTCGTATGTTACGAACTCAAACCCTCTTCCCTTGATTGCCGTGATACAATAGTCAAGCGGTTCGCCGGTTGCGATTGTTTCATCGAGCGGTTTCTTATCTACGTAATACGCGACTACTGCGTTTTGCACAATCAGAGCATTAAGATTTTTTATCGGGTTGTCACTGTCAAACGCAGACACCCAGCGACCTTTGACTTTAATATGTCCGTCCATACCGACTTGGATATAGTTGTTAACGTCGCGCTGATAGATTGCTTTGCACTCTTCGATTTTGAGCGGTATACCCGTTACCTCTACAAGGTCGTCAAGAAGTTCTTTGTAACGATCCTTGAGATCTTCTTGTCCCTCGAATACAATACCATCGGTATTGCTTTGAATAATCTTTGCGCCGATCTGATGCAACTTGAAACACATACAGGTTGTGATTAGCTGGCCGGTAATGCAAAGCGCTTGAATTCGCGGAGGGTCGTAGAGGGTAGAGAACTTAGACCGCATTGCTCCTGTAAGTACATTCAAGATAAGTTTTGCAGACTCGCGTTCTTGCTTGAGCGCCTCAGCTTCTGCAATCTTACCCTCGGCCTTTAACTGTTTGACTTGCGCAGGTATACTGCGGCAGCTTTGCAGTAATGATTTATAAAGTGCTTTGCCAGTAGTGGGCATAGAACCCGGGTAATAATCGTGCTCTGTTACAATGCCGGGGTACAGGTTTGTAAAGTCTGCGTTTGCAAGATACCTTCCCGGCTTTGCCTCACAGATTAACGTATCTGTAAGAGTAGAGTGTATACCACCGAGTCCATACTCAACCGTATTGTCGAAGAAGTTGCGTGTGGTTTTGAAGTTATCCATCGGCGTCTTGAGAAGATACTCGAGGAAGTCCGCCGGCAATGTCTCTTCGAACAATGTTTTAAGTCTGCTCGGAATCTGATAATATATCGTCGAGCTCGGCCTTGCCTTTACGCATCCACAAATCTTTGCGCAAAGCTTAGCTGTAGTAGATCTATAGCAGTCTGCAATGTCGATCGGGAAAATATTGCGGCAATGCAACTTCGCGGCGATATAATTCTTGCGGTACTCATAAAGCTTTTCGGTCGCTGCAACGTCGTGCTTGCAGTAGAAGATCGTCATTTCTTTATCTTCTGCCGTTAAGGTAGGTTTGTCGAAGTCGACTTCCGTCTCTTCAATGCTCATACCGATATTCGACTCAATTGCTTTCAATGATCCTGCGTGGAGGTCGTCGATCAAATCTTGGAATACAAACATACTCCAGTAACGATAATCGTTCATAGGGTACTTCGTATCATTGATTATCGCTTTAGACAGTTTGTACACCTCGTTCGGCGTCCAGCCCGCAATAACCGCTCTTGCAATGCGCAGGTCGTATGTTTTGATATTATAACCCATAATAATTGCATTCGTGAGAATGTGGGAAACTTCCTGCCCGAAATCGGGGTCATCGGACGATATTGCAATCGTTTCCTCTTTATCGAGATACTTATAACACATAAGTGTCCAAGAGGGGAAGACCTCGAAGTCGAAGAATAAAATCGGTTTACTTTCTTTTTCCATTTGCTTTTTGCTCCTTAGGTTCAAACATTGCGCGGCAGTTCATTATACCAACAGTGCATCTACCGCGTGCGGTGCAATGTTTACATTTCGAGCATTTGTTTATTTCGGGTGCTGTACTTTCTTTGAACTGCGTACAGACATATACGTTGTCCCAGCTGCAAGCGTTGAGCCGGCAATACCGGTCATACTTGTCACCGTGAATGCAGTTTGCACAGCGAGGTTTCTTCGCCATCAGAGACCCCAGCCTCCTCCATCATACCAGTCAGGCGGGCGGCGGTTTGTCCATCGTGGACACTCGGCACGTGAATCCCAATACTCTTGCATTTGCGAACGCAAGAAGTATACACGGTCGCAGTCTCGCACAGTAATCGGCGTCGTCTTTGCTATAATGCCACGCTTATCTACCTCAGCAAGGATATTCCATATTGCGCGCTCACCGGGGAACGGCTCACCGTGCCGGCGAAACCACTCTGCTGCTAACCATTGAGCTGTAACTGCATATCCGTAGTGTTCCTCCGTTGCATCTTGCCTTGCTACGCAGTTTGCAAGAAACATATCCAGAGATTCGTCGTCAAGCTCGGCTGCTATTGCTTGCCAGTTATTCTCGAAAATGAATATATTCATAGTACCTCCTATACTAATTTATTTTGGCCGTGTTTGAAAGGTCTGGTTTTATTGTATGCCATTTTCTCAATCGTTATCTTTTCAAGTTCAGGCAGCGTGTTTACAAGCAACGAAATAACGCGCGATAAACCCACACCGAGCTCTGCAGTATAAAGTGTTATCGAGCCAAAGATTCGATAAGTCTTATAGCAAAGCTCTGGGAAAGTAATCAACCTGCGGTCCCTTGTATAATGCTTGTCAATGAACAATGTTGCATCGAACTTCTTAGCCGTTGTGAATGCTCTGATTATTACGTCGGCTAACTCTTCGAGTTCGTCGCCTTTCTTCTTATTCCAAGAATCAAAGGCTTCCGCGATCTCTCCTCCAATGCCGCACAGATACACGAATAAGTCATCAGATTCGCATAAACCGTGCGCATTTGCTGTCTCATAAGCTTCTTCTGACAGCTGTTTTAGTCTTTTTTCGTCCCACATATAATTAAACCTCCAGTAAAGAACTCGTAGGAAGCGATACGACGAGCGTTTTAATTTGGCGTATATATTTATACATATTCGCTTAAAATTAAAATGCGCGCTTCATATCGCTTCATTTTAATATTTTAGGCCCCTCGCATAAAACATTTTATAAAGAGGGCCATAATCGCAAGTTATTTATCAACAAATATACATTTATTGCCGGTAGCAACTTGCTTTAAGTTAAACTCCTCGCAGATATTCTTAATGAATCTCAGGTGCGAAACAGGTCTCAAATTATTTGCAATACAGTAGTTGTAATATTCATTGTATACTTCGGTTGCTCCTCTACCGATATACGACTCTTTCTTATCTGAAACCTTTTCACGCGGGTTAACGGCATTTGCTTCCTTAACATACGCGAGTACGTTATTCTGTTGAGTCTTATATTCTTCAACCGCTTTTGCAGATTCGGGAAGTTCAATCATTTTGCGAGCATTCAATGCTTTGTGAATTGCAATGAAACTTTGTGCGAGCAACCATACATAGTCATCAGTTTGAATTCGATCAAAGAACAGCGGGTCCGCGCTTTCTTTTGGTACTTTATGATTGAACTCAATAATTTCCAAACGACGATACATACCATCAGTCTTATCTTTGAATGTCGGCATTTCATTACAAGAAAAGATAAACTTTGCAGTATTGTATAACTTCATAGGCGTTTCATATTTACGCTCAACGGTCATCGGCAACTCACCAACAAGAACCTTAAGTGGCGCACCGTCGAGAACACTGTTAACCGAAATATCGTCCTGCAGATTGCAAAGTTTGTTTGCAAGCTCGGCTGCTCTGAACGTTGTTTCAAGGTCGTCAATTGTAAGTGACGAACAATTTTCTGGACCGAATAGTTTTTGAATAATCGACAGCATCATAGACTTACCAGTATGAGCGGGGCCAAGAAGGAAGAAAGCTTTCTGGAAAATGTTTCGATCGATCAAACAGTAACCAATCATTTCAAATATCTTCTGAATCTTTACTTCGTTTCCTTCGGTTGCGTCGTTTAAGAACTTTGCAAGAATATCAGACCGACCGATGACTGGGTTGTATTCTACGTCGATATACCGAGTAATATACAAGTCAGGTGAGAAGTCAGTAACTTCGTTTGTTTTGCAATCGACAATGCAGTTTGCAAGTGCGATCTTTGACCAGAGGTTTTCTCGTTCTGCTTTCTCAACGTATGTTTTAAGTTTTATAAACTTCAAAACTTCACTTCGCTGATCACTTCCTAACTCTTCATACTTGCTATGAATATATCGGAAGATAAAGTCGTCCGAACACCGCTTATAATATTTGCCGTTGTAATAGTAAATACCGTCGTCGAGCGTTATAACTTTAAGTTGCTCGAGTAGGTCATTTGCAATTTTATTAAGCGGCACCTTTTCAGTTTTATGCGCTGTCGAAGTAACCGCTTCCTTACGCAATACTGTATTATGCAGTTCCGTTTCGCTAAGTGGCTCGGCAAGTATGTACTTATTTACCAGCTCAATGGTTTCGATGATATGCTCAGGAGTAAAGTTGCCGACATTCTTTAATGCGACTACGTGACGAAAGAGTACGTCATTACGAGTACCCTTTTCAAGTTGCATAAGATCTACGGTCGGCAAGTTTTTAATGGGCTTTAACCAGATCGGAAGCGATTGAGGTGAAGCATCTTCGAGAACGGCACGATCAGGATCATTATACGGAATGATAATGTAACCCTTGCCGGCATTGCGGGTATCAATCTTAATACCTAACCCACAAAACCACTTTACCACTTGAACACCGAAGCTCGCTGCAAATACAAAATGATAACCATGAGGTGTCTGAAAAGTTAACGTTGTTTTACCGGTATCGTTTAGTATCTGCTTAACCGCTTTGGCTGCAGCCATATCGTCAATATCAACGACGAGTGCGCCGCGCGGAATAAGCCAGCCGAGTCGAGTTGATTGCTTGCGTGCATCTGCAATTGTAAACGTATGATTGCTAAGTGGTCTCTTAGCTGCTGCTACAATGTCGTCAATATCGGTGTCGGGTTTCTTGGCGACAGCATAAAATAAGCTATCGGGCCATAATGATTCTATTATGTCTAATGCTTCTCTCATACTGTTTCTGCCTCATTCGTCAATGCTACAAGTAATTCTTTAACTGCGTCGTCAAGTGCGACTCGATCCATAACGACCTTCGCAATCTTTTGTTCGATCGTATTGCTTGATACCATAAAGTATACTTCGCACGGTCTCGCCTGACCCATACGATAAATACGGCCAAGACTTTGATCGTATTCCAAATACGAGTAAGAGTATGAATAATAAATCATACAGGAAGTATACTTCTGAAGGTTTATTCCGATTGCAGATGCCTCTTGCATAAGCAACACTTGGTTGAACTCAAACCCGATATGATCGTTTGTATACGTTATCCCGAGCGAGTCAAGTACTTCTGTAAGCTTCGTATAATCGTAAACGTATTCATAGATTACAATCACACGCTCGCGTTCTTCAAGTGCCATCTGAATAAGCATTTTGAAAATATCAAGCTTAGGATTCTTTTCAAACGGGATAGCTACTTTTTGATCATTATAAACGAAACCGTTCGCAGCTTGATGCAGCTTACCAATTTGTACGAGTTTGTTAACAACCTTATCGGGTTGATCATCGCCTTGCTGTATGATACTCTTTGCAATCTCTTTATACTCGGGACCATTCATACCAGCAACCGGTATTTGCTTGATTGTTACGCCGGGAAGATCAACGCAGTCTTCGGAGCGAAGGGTCATTGCGTGCTTTGCAATTCTGGTTGTAAGCTCTTCCATTGCACCGGGCAATAACTTCTGCGGTTTGTATATCATATAGTTAGGACCGGAGAATACAACCTTGCACTGATAATATCTATGCATAAATGTATCGGCGCCCATTTTGAACTCGTCAATACTGAGGGCTGTAAAGATACCGTGAATATCACAGAAGTCAGTTGCAATCGGCGTTCCAGTTAAGCCCCAACAAATCTTTGCTCTCGCCGATAGAACTTTCACGTATTTAGATACTTTAGATTTTACAGATTTTAACTTGTGGCATTCGTCGCAAATTATGTAGTCCCACGATAATTTAGTATACTCTTTATGACGACTTAACATTTCGTAAGTCATAAGTGTATAATCGTGCTTTATGGGAAGGTCATCGTATCGTTCCCACATTCCGTGGATAACCGAAGCCGGCGCGAGGATAAGAAGTTTTCCTTTTGGTAACTCATTCACAGCCGCGATTGCAGTGTTTGTCTTACCAGTTCCTACCTCGAAAAACAACGCCGCTTTGTTATGTCCCGGCGATCTTAAGAATCTTGCACCGCGTTCTTGGTGTTCATAAAGTCTTTCTATCATTGCTGCTCTCCTTCAGTGCAAGCGATATTTCGAGTGCTGTATTCAATGCTACGGTTGTTTCAGTATTTATACTGCCGACTTTATACAGAAGTTGTTCACTTGATATGGTTAGTACTTGCTCGCACAGTATGGTATTGATTTTACCGTTATGCATAAACTGTACGTGAGTAGGCATTGCTGGTTTTTCTTTAGTAGTCATAGGTACTACTAAACAAATAGCGCTTCTGCAATTGCCGATATTGTTCGAGACGATTATGACAGGTCTTGTCATTGCTTGTACGCTCGTGTTTGTGTACGGTAAGTTAACAAGCCATATATCGCCTCGATGAGGATTCTTTTCGGGTTGACACATAATTACTTTCCTTGGTTCAAAAGACCGACAATAAAATCTTTCCATTGTTCTAAGAAATCTTCTAACGAGTATGCGAGAATATACTTGCCGCCGGCGTGCTCGATTGCGCGCTGCTGTGCTTTCTGCTGATCGGACTGAATACCTTTTGCCTGCTTTACTTCAATACCTACAAAGTAACTTCGATAACAAACGATTATATCAGGTATACCTCTTGCCATCGTCGCATCTGCGTGATGCTTAAAATACCAGCAAGTATTCTTACTTAAGAAATCTTTGATTTGATTCTCTACTTTCTTTTCTGGGGTCATAGCTTAGCAAGCATTGCTTTGATCGCAGCAATTTGCGCATCGAGATCTTCTTCCGCTTTAGATTTTGTTTGCGGTACCGTATCAGATTCATCGAGCGAAACCGGCGCGGCGTACTTCGGAATTGTACGGCCATTGAATGCATTGTTATACAAGGACGTACATACCTCATATATGCGGAGTCCACGCTTGTCAAGGTCTTTCATAACCTTGTAGTATGCATTTGCAATATCAATGAGCTCACCTTGCGTTACGTAATCTTCGCCACGCATATTATACCGCGCCAGCAGCATATCCACCGGACTCGTTACATAGAATATACTATGCGGTATTGCTTTTAATTTGTTGCACAGCATATCATATTCTTCGTCTGTATATGTACATTGCTGGCGCTTAATCGGGCCATAGACCTTTTCGCTTATCCAGCAACGATCCAAAACTACGAGGTCCGTCTTAGCGCGTTCCAACTCTGCCTCATACATATAGTGCGCGTCATTCTGTGTAAAGTGTATTGCATTCGGCAGATAGGATGCAAATGTTGACTTGCCGGCTAAGTCCGGACCTTCGATAATTATTAGCATAATTTACTCCGTAAACAGTTTTGGAAATTCTTTGTGTATATCTTGCTCTACTTTTTGTTTGCAGCTATATCTACCTTCAAGGCATCCACGCTGGAAGCAAGCCGGCATAAAGTATTGATTATCAATACCTAACCGCTCACTGATTGCGTCCTTAAGAAGATACATAATGTAGCGGGTCTCAGTGGTGTTGCGGGCGCAGATTCGTTCACGTATTATCTTCGTTGCTGCGTCGAGGTTCATAGTCATAACAAGGTTATTCCGTAAACCTTCAGGCAATATATACGCCGCGTCGCTATGGTGCACACCCATTGCTACCCACTCGCAATAACGTTCGTAATTTACCATTGCTTGGTTTTCGTAATCAAGTGTAAGCAATGCGTCGTCTATAATTGAGTATGGAGTTACAAATAAATCTTTTGCAGACTTACCGGTTGCGTCACTATAATCGCTATAGTGGGTTGAGCCGCTCATAAACGAAACACCTACGTGATGGGTTCGTATCTGTTGCAAAAACTTTCGAGACGCTCCGCAGATTGCAACTGTTATATTGCAAAAGCGTTTGAGCGACGAGTGAGGGAGGGAAAGAAACTCATTGAGTCTGTCGTCAGGCAACTCGCGAGCTTCTTTCTTCATTGCCTCAATCGTAGTATTTTTATGACTCTTACGCGTGACCGCACCGAGAAACGTAAATTCCTCGGCAAGGTCGTCATCGCATTTGAGTATCTCTACTTTTATTCGGTCCATTGTGCAACGGCTTCTCTTTCAGCGTCGGTAAGCGAGCGATCCATCTCGAATACAAGCTGGCCGTATTCGATACCGGTTTTACTCTTTGCTTTCTTAATGCGTATCTTGGTGATAACGTCTTTCGTGCGAAGCCCTTTCGCAACGAGCGTGCTGATATACGTGTTGATATTCTTTACCGACATTTGCGGTACGAACATTTCAACCGGTTGCGAGACTCCGTCAAGAATCATACTGAGTTTCTTGAGAATCTTGCACCCTCCGCCGAACTCTGCAAACTCGCAATCTTCGCAAGAACACGGTTCGTATTCAAGATCTGCGTCAGGATCATCGTTCTCGATCTTACGCTGCGCTTCCCCACGAGTATTATCGCAATAGCAATCAGGCGGGTTGTTTTCACCGTTGTATGCGCCGCTGTAATACGATCTCCAGAACTTATGCCGCGTAATTATTACGCGCAGTTCTTTGCGTACTTCCGGATCGTCAGGGTTGATCGGAACTTCGAATGCAGTACCGCCGCTCGAAGGAACTTTGAGTTTAAGAGGCTGAACCTCTACGCCGTCAAGTTCTTCTGCAAGATCTGCATTGCTGTTGATAAGAAACTTTGTTTCTACATTTGCTACTTCGTTTGCCATTTTATTTACCTCCAAATGGTTATTGATTAACATATTGTCCGTGACCATAATACATTCTATCGTGCATAAAGGCCATTGTTCTTTTATCTCGTGAGCAAATCGAAATTACTCCGCGGAAGTCATCGAGTTGCAAATTCTCTTTGCACCAGCTTACTGCTTCTTCATACGTATCGAATTCCCACGAACGGTTTGGATCGGACGTCCAGCAATACTCCCATAAACCTTCACCGTGATTGTGTCGTGGCAATGCATTATTGCGGGTTAGCCACATTGTATCAGGCATCTTGTATGGAAGTTTACACCGGTTTACTTCGTGCTTGTATACATAGTATGCAACTTCGTTATCGCTGAATCTTTGCTGTCTCATAACTCTTTCGGTTTGATAACCGCCTCGTCATACTTTGTTATAATTGACTGTACGTCTTCTGGCATCGTTTCAAACGTCTCGCGGATATACTTGTCCAGCGTTCTTGCGTTGATTGAAAACAGCTCGGGTGCAACCTTTCCGATATACTCGTACAGCTCGGGTTTCTTATCGGCTTTGCAACTGTAATAAGTCTTGGTCTTCAGTACAAACTGTTTTCCGTCGCTATCAATGCGGTCTACTTCATTCTCGGTAAACTGATCAATTGCTTTCGTCATAAGCATTCTGTACTTTGCTTCTGCGTCTTTAAGCTGCTCTTTGAGTTCGTTCACAATCTCAAGTTGTTTCCAAAGTGCGTCGCAGCTCTGCTTCAATGAATCTTGCATTTACTCCTCCTCAAGTTCGAATACCACATACGGTTGACCGGCGTCGGTAATTGCGCATTGCCCATAGATGCGGCCCGCTTTTAACTTACCAACTCCGCAATATTCCAGAAAGGTATTGAGCGTTATACCCGCGCAGTTGCTGCTGACTTTCCAGATATGACAACCGTACTCAATATCTGTAGTGCCGGTCATCGTCAGCTCGTGCGTCTTTGTATCGTACAGTAACTCAACTTGCTTCGGATAACCGAGGTGCCGCATAGTAGCTCCCGATATGTAAGCAAAATTTTGTCGCTGAACTCCGTGATGCACTGGGTGGTAGATACGCATAAATACTTCTTTATGCATTCCGCGACCACCTTTTGCAACGTACCTCCACTTATCCGTTACCATTTCTTTGTGTGTTATCACACTCATTTGTCTTGCTCCTTTGCTATATATTTTTCTTTAAGGGCTTCGAAGTACTCAGCCGTAAAAGACTCTTTATTCAGCAAGCAATTCAATATTGCTTCGTCGATTGTTGTAGCAATCAAGCAATAATACTCACACGGTTTTGTTTGGCCTATTCGGTATATCCGTGCCTTGCTCTGCGCAAATGTCGTATATGAATACATAAGCGAGAAATAAATTGCAATATGCGAGGTCTCAAGATTAAGACCAAACTGTCCGCATTTGATTTGCAATATTAGTATATCGCATTCGCCGTTACGAAACATATTGACATATTCTTCGCGCTCACTTGCTGGAGTATCGCCGGTAATAATCAAATCACGCAGATTCGTATCGACGCAATACGCTTTAACTACGTCGACCTCTTTACGATAACTCGTAAATACTATTGCAGGGTTATGTCGTATATCAAGTTCCTTGACTAGCTTATCGAACATCATTATCTTTGATAACAATGTATCAGGATGCGTCATTATCTTTGGAATATCTTCGATTGCGGCGCTTGCTTTGAATCGTACCGGCATTGGCGTACCAAGTTCAATCGAATGTAGAGTACTTGGTATTGCCTCCACCATAACGTCGTCAAGTGCTATAACTATCGATACGTCTGCAATACGCTGCCTCAGCTTTTGAATATCATAAGCGTAGCGCAACTCAAATACCTTAGTACTCAACCCAAACACTCGCGGATCAAGCCATTTGAACTGGTTGAAAATATCCATCGGGCTATCCGCGATCGGGCAGCCGTTGAGTATCAGTTTATATTTAGTTGTAAGTTTAGTAAGCCGTTTCCACAGCAATGTACCACTATTCTTGATACGCACTGACTCGTCGAGTATTATCATAGAATAGTAATCGCGACTCACTTTATGTAAACTTTCATAGGTTGTATACTCAATTGAAAGCGCTGCTTTCTTGAGTCCTAACGTCTCATTCCATTTATCCGCAGTATCTCTCCACTGATGGATAATTGACTTCGGCGCAACAATCAGCACATTTGCAACGTCTGTCAAGCGTGGAATAGTTGCAAGGGCCATAACCGTTTTGCCTGTACCCATATCGCAGAACATTGCGAAATACTTATGTAATATGAGGCTCGTTGCCGCTTTAGCTACGGCCTCTTTTTGATAGTTATAAAGTTCCATTGAGTTCCTCTTTACTTATTGTTATTATATGATTATCGGCTTCTTTCCATTCGGACGAATAATAATCTTCAGACTCACAGTAATAGCAGATTATTACGAACCAGTTTGATAGCGCTTTCAAATCGTCTGCCGGTGGTCTATAATAGCTTATCAGATATAATCGTGTATCTTCGGGTAATATCATTTGCCGTGACAATATATCCTCGCACATATCTGAGAATATTGTTTCGGGCTTAGCTGTTATATAGTTGTATATTTGATTACCGACATTATCGAAGACATAAATTTCGTCGGGCTGAACAATCTTCACTGTATCTTTTACAATATCTGGTGCTTGTGCAATTGCGCTACATTTAATATTGTTATACAGTTTTTCCATTTCAAGACGTTCTCGAAGATTATCCGCTTGTTTATGCGCGGCATCTAACTTCTTCTCAGTTTCATTATGTCCAACAAATGCAACGTAACACAGCAATGCAACCACACCCGCAAAAAGTAAATATATCATTTGTGCCTCCGGTAGAGATACTCGTCAATATCTAATGCGATATTCTCTTTTTGGTCTGCTGTTAGTTTATCCACTCGCATTTTCCAGTCTTTCATTTCGGCTTCCTTTTTCTTTTCAACTGCAATTGCCTGAGCAAATTGTAATGCGATAATACCCGCGGCAAACGCTATCACGATTACCGTCCCAATAATGTACGCTGTTTCCAAGTTGTACCTCCGTATGTAATGGAGCCAGAAGCGGGACTTGAACCCACAACCTGCTGATTACAAATCAGCTGCACTGCCGTTGTGCTATTCTGGCAAATAAGGTTACGCGGTTTATATCGAGGTTTGTAACTCGCTCCACTCTTTGTGCACGAAGAGTCCGCCTCTCTATCCGCCAATAGCTTCGGACTGCGCATAACGCCTATAGAACGTCTGCCACAGGGTTCTGGCAGGGATAACTGGACTCGAACCAATAACGCAGGAGTCAAATTCCTGAGTGTTGCCGTTACACTATATCCCTACAATATCGGCTGTTACTTAAACGCAAATAAGTCATTTAACCTGAGGTCAGGCACCGATTATTCTATATTATATGGTTTATTATAAATCGTGCGAGCAGTATATGGTTTATTTTCTACGTATTCGTGTCGTTATCCGCTTTACAGATTTCCGCATATTCACACCACCTACAGAAAGGATTGCTCGTATTCTTAACAAGCGTAGCACGCAGTTCGGGAGTATCAGCGTCGAGATTCTGCATTGCTCCAATGTCACTGGAGGCGAGCATCATAAAACTCTTCGGAATCTCAAGCACGCTACCACAATGAACCTTAAAAGACTTATTGAGTATTGTTACATACTGTGCCTGTATTGTAACTGCTTTGTCGCGCGCCTCACTGGCAACTCTATTTGCAAGCTGAACTGCATAATAGGCAAGCTGGTCGTCGGCACCGGTTATCGGGGCGTGAGGTTTGCCGCCGGTTTTCCAGTCGATTATTTTATACTTTCTTGTATTACCTTTATCATAATAAAGAACACAGTCGAATATAGAATAGAAGTTATTAAAGCTTGCAAAGTCTTTAAGTTCTATCCCGTATACCCTCCAACCATTAAGAACTTCTTCTTGAATAACCGTAAGAATATTGCAAGCAACTTCCTCGGTTAACTCAGGATAGCAATCACGACCAACTGTGCGATTAAACCCCGCTCCTTTTGAGGTTAACGGCAACGATTGATACGCAAGGCAGGCGCGAGCCTTCGCCTCTTGGTAGCTATCTTCCATCGGCATATTTGTGACGTCACTTAACGTCTTTGCATAGGTAAGATACTTTGCAATCAATGCGTGCACAAGTGTTCCGCGATCAAACGTATTTTGCTTTTCTGGCGGGCAAGCAATATAAACTTTATCGAGATACTTATATTGAAACTTCTTGCCGCACTCTTTCCAAGTACTGATTTTTGTGAAACTTAACAATCTTGATACTCCTCTTCTCTGACACTATATTTCACACCTATGTCACTGAGCATACTACGCATATCTTCAAGCTTAAACTGAAAGATATTAAAGTCGTCTTCACGTAACTCGGTCTGCGGTATGTAAATAGTATCGGCATCGTCTTCAGCATCAAGCCCGAGTATATCGGTCATTTCAAGAAACTCGTTAACTGAATACTTACTAATATCGCCGATTGCAATTTCTTGCCTCGGTATATCTATATATTCTTTTATCATAGCTCATCCCTCTCTTCAAAATATGTAAGTAAGTGCTGTCGCAAGTCAGTTCTTAAGTTATAATATGTACGCTCGCCTATCCCGTAAAGTTTACAAAACTTTTGACGCGACATTTTTTGCTCGAGTGCCTTAAAGAGAATCAGCTCCATCGGTTTGCAATACTCAAGAAGTTCTTCAAGGTTGACACTCGCGGTTTCTTCATTCTCTTCTTCAGGCTGGCGCATCTCATAAGAATATGCAATCTCTTCTGCAATGTTTTCGTCAAGCTCGCAGGTCTTATCATTTTTAAGTTTGCGTCTGATATTGAGCACGTGGTTCGTCGCAGCTTTAATCAGATAAGCTTGCTTGGTAGGGCAATCGTCAGGAATAGTATCTTGTATAGCAAGAATGCGCAGAGTAGCTTCGCTCAGCATATCTTCGTGAGTATAGAAAGAAAAAGGTCGAATGCGAGAAACTGCTATCCGCGCCATATCTTCAACGCTATACATTGTGCCCTCCCAAATATGTATTAGCGGCTTCACGTACCGCTTGTGAGACTTAGTCCATTGTCAACGCACATATAATTAGATTTACCAGCTTAAGGGACTGGTTATGAGATCGATACACCCATCGCAACCGGCCAACGGAAAACAGAATCAAAACCGGTTACCCATCGAGTTTGCTCAGCCTTGGAGACTTGCACTCCTTGGAGCCTCATATACTCTGGCCGATGCAACTCGCGCTTGACTGATGGTAGATGCCAAACGCGAGTGTGTGAGGTATCATTACGTTTGGCTAAGGTGAAAGAATACCAAACGTAACGGTTAACTGCGGGACTCAGGAGCCGACCAAGGCAGGACCTGAGCTGGTTGGGCAATTACTCAGCGTCTTTTGCCTGTGCCGCCGCAAGTTTAGCCATAAGTTCCTCGAGCTCTGCTTTCTTCTTAGCAATCTTCTGCTCGTCGGTCATTTTACGGCTGCGTTTAGCTTTCGCTTCCGCACGTGCCTTCTCTTCCGCTTGGTATCTCGCGTCGAGTTCTGCATAAACTTCGTCTGCAAGTTCGTTGAGGGTTGCGAGCTTGTCGCCGGTAAGAATCTCACGCATCTTCTCGAGCGTTACGTGGCGGCTCGTGTTCTTAATACGCTCTCTGTGCTCGGTCTCGTCTACGGTGATTGCAAAATCAGCCGTAATGTCGTCGCCGTTTTCGTCCACAAGGTTTACGGTCGCCCATTTGCGAGCGCACCCGAGTTTCTGAAGGTTAACCCAGAAGCTGCCGGGTTTCTTCGCCTTAACGAGGGGAAGCATTACTTCGTTACCGTCGATTACCGCGATGCCTTGTTTCTTTTCTACGTCAATCTTAATGTCCAACATTCTTTTACACTCCTTTGCCCCGTCCTGTCGGAGCTCTTAAAAATTTTGTTTTATGTAAGCCGTTTATTTTTGCTTACACTATATAATACGCAATGCAATATAAATTTGAAGGAATATGTTTCTTCTATTTATCTATTCTTGCGATTATACCGTTACTTAATAGACAGCACAAGAACATCTCTGCAGTCATCGTCTAAGATAGGCGGATAAAGTGCGTCACAAATTACCGTCAAGTGCTGGCCGTGAATTTCGGCATTCGGCGTAGCAATTACAAGGCTTGCCTTTGTTTTTACGCCTCTTCCCGGTACGCCGCATACCTGCGCCATTACAAAGTCGAACGCATTCGTCAACACAGCCATATCTTCTTTACTGAAGTCGGCTACACCTTTGAGCGACACTTCATAACTCGTAGGCATATATAGCGGGCCTTCCTTGTATGTGGTGACGAGCTCAATGCCGCCTCGCGTTATCTTCTGATTGACCTTTGCAATCTTGTCGGTACTGAGCCCGAACATAGACGTCCAAACGTTGCCGGTGTTCCAGCTCACCCCTTTCGGCATCGCAGACTCAATGAGTTCTTTGAAGTCGTCGATCGGCATAAAGTTCTCACTGCTCGCGACCCCTAAAGCTCTATCACCTACAGGGTAGTATTGCATTGTAAAATACACGTGGTCTTCTGTGTATTTGGATAAGTTTAAGTCTTGCATTCTGTGCCTCCGTTATTATATTATATGGTTTATTATAAATCGTGTGAGCGGTTTGAGTGTCTTTTATAATGCAGTCACGCTGCTCTCGTCTATCGAAAGTTCTCGCTCCTCGCAGTCACCGGTCACGTACAACTGCAATGTGCCTGACATTTCTGTTATCTCGCCGGTTTTCCAATCTGTATGCTGCACTACTACAATCATTTCGGCCTCTCTCGTGCAAGACATATCACACGCTCGCCGATAATAGTTGTAAGCATCCGGATAACTTTGCGACTGGTATGTGTCCGTATGCACTCCCTCGAAGTCCTCTCGCTTTATTACTACGTCAAACCGTACTCTGTTTACTCTGCTATCAGCCACGTCTGTATATCTCCAGTGCTGCATCTACTTTTGCCTGCTTTTCTTTTATACCCATTACTTTCTTTTTATATTCGTTCCTGCAGAAATCGAGGTCGTAACGGTACGTTGCCGATTTCGTGTCAATAACAAGTACGTTCTCAGCCACGTATGCCGCGGTGAAATCTTGACACTTTGCGTATATTACACGGTAATCGACGCCACTTTCTGCCTTCATACGTTCTTTGATTACTTGCTCGGCGTGCAATTTGTTCTCGCTCGGTTTTACATAGGCCATCTCCACACTTGTGTAAGTCGCCGCTTGTTACAAGAACTTCGTCACCTTTCTTGAACTTTACCATTTTCTTATTCCTCCTCGCTTTTTGCAACCACTGTCTCTTTGTATATTCTGTCGTCATCCTCGTTAGGCCTACCATGGTAAAACCCGGTAACGTTCGTGTCTATTGTACCGTCGAGGTGATAATAGTCGTACCGCATTATGAAAGTCATATCACCATCTTCACTATACACGTCGCTATACTCGCTATGCATATAGTCGTCGTCGCCGTAATGGAGCGCAATGCACTTTTTGGTGTCGTCATATGTAAACTCGAGCTCGTTTGCTTTTGCCCAGTATTGAAGTCCTATTGTCGTAAGAATCTCTTCTTGCCGTGCCTGTGATAGTTTCTCAAACTCTGCAAACATAGATTTCGGCGGTACTGCGGTATCGTAGGGTGCTCTGAATGCCGATTGCTCAACAATGTACGGAATGTCAGACCCTTCTACGTCTTGCACAACTAAGTCCGGGTCATTCGTGTCAGGGCGGCGAATTATTGCCAGCACTACTCCTTGCCAGCCGTTCGTGGTTATTGCATAGTTGTTGTCGTCTTTGGCAATTACTATCTCGCCGGGTAAGAATTTGCAATTTTTGCCGATATACTCGCGAAGCTTTTCTTTGGTTATAGACTCGCAGTCGTCGAGCTGCAATGCCTCTTTGCTCAGCTCGCCGTCGCTTATCTCAAAAGTTTCGCTGAGTTTGAATCTGTCTGCGTCAATCCACTTGGCGTAGTTGCGTAGTGCCTCTTTGCTCACGGCAAATGCCTTGCGATACTCGCGGCGGACGTGACGATTAGTACTAATTTCCGCAACATAGATAAATTGCGGGTCGAGATATTGTTTCATATCTGTGTTGTTTTCCATTCTCATTACCTCCATTTGGAATATATTTTCTGGTTTTTAATCAATCGTGCGAGTAATTTGTGTGCACTTTTAAGTGTTCGCCGTTGCAATGCTGTGCATCGTCATATCTTTGTAGTCGCCGAATAAGTCCATCACGCAGGCTGTCGTTTCTTCCCAGATGCCTCTTGCAAGGTCGCTCGCGTGGCTGCTCGCCTTCTTTCCCAGCACGTCCTTGAGGTAGTAGCCCCTCACGGCAATGTCTCTTATGGGTGTCATACTGTGGTATAGGCTGAACAGCCAGTCTTTAATCTCGGCGTTAGGAGCCTTGGCATAAATCTCGCTTAGGCAATACTCGATTGTCGTCCGCACTCCCTCAATGCCTTTTATGGCCGGCGAGTCCCACGGGTTAGTGGGGTTCTTCTTCTTGCCCTCGTAAAACTCCCAGAAGTCCATCTTCAGGCGTATGCAAAACTCGTTCTTCACGTCTGCAAGGGACTTATTGTAGTCCTCCGCCGCCTTGTCCATAGGAATCTTGCTAATCAGTTCGTCAAACCCTTCCATATCTTTATACCTCCTTGGCAATGTATTCTGCGTCGTTCTTGTCTACATACGATACAATCTCGCTCGGCAATACTTCCATATAGTCGCCGTTGTCCCACAAGCAATCTTGCCCTTTTGCATCTATCATTATGCCCACTCCAAGCGAGTTGTCTTCGTGGCGAATGAGCGCTACAATCGGTCCTTCCGTACCGTCTGCAAGTACTACGTATTGACCGAGGTAGTAGACCTTCTCGCCCTCTTTGATTGCTTGCAATTTCGTGTTCTCGCAAAGCCGGCAATCTGTAACTCCGAATTGCCAGTCGTCGTACTGACCTTCTTTGATTACTCGCCCTAAGTAGTTCTTGCGAACCCAGAGAAAATACTTAAGGTCACCTTTCTTGTTACAAACTTTTACTGTATAATATCTCATAAGACACCTCTTTGTGAATAATTATGCGTTGACGTTAACTCGCTTGTTGATTAGAATTGTGGATATTCTGTGAACTTTATGTTCTTTATGTGTTGAAGCGGTGAACTTGAGTAGATGTGTTCGGGCTCTTTTTCACACTCTTTTTAATGGTTTTCGATAAATCGTACGAGCAATTTTTAGACGAAAGTGAGGCTAACCGGCATTGCATTCTGAATTTACTACGAATTTACTTTATAGGCGACGATGCAACTCGGCCCCTTTCCCTCTATGCAATTTGCAAATCGTCGGCCCCGAAGGGCGGGTTTTTAGGAGCATAAAGTCGGGGCTTAAAAATGGGCTTTATTCTGTGGGCTCCAAAAAGGTACCAAAATCGAGCGAAAAAATTTTATGTGAATTTACCCTCGGGGATAATTAGTTTCGAAATGCGCGCTTCATATCGCTTCAAAACGCTATAAGAATTTGAGGGCGAGGGGCGATGCCGCAATTTTGGCTTTATTATATACGTGTGCGTATGGGCGTGAGGGCCGATTACCGCGAGGGTCTACATTAAATTATACGCGAGCCGTTAGGCGTGATTGCCGTTTAGTATGTGGGTTTGCAATTTATTATACGCGGGCGGGGTTAGCGTGCTTGCAGACGGAGTCGCCGGCACATTTTGTTTTGACTCTTTCCCTCTCCACTTCGCAAAATTTCGAGGCCAAATTTTTAGGTTCAACAAAATGCGAAAGAGTGTAGCGCCGTCAGAGCTGCGTTCCCGCGATTTATTTAATTGCAGAGGCGCTATGCCGTCAGACCCGACTTGCCGGCGCGTCTTTATTTTTATCGCGTGGATGCGACCTGCATGTACCTGAGCTGACACGCGCGTATGGATATCGCGCATGCGTGAGGCTTAAAAACGCATAATTATGCGTATTTTTATTCATTTTATGCATAATTATGCGTTTTATAAACGTGAATAATTATTCGCGTTTCACGTGAAACGTTTTTATGAGCCAAAATGCATAAAAATTCGGGGCCAAAACGCATAATGTTTCACGTGAAACATTGCATAAATGCATAAAATTATGCGGCGCCGAGGGCGAGAGGCATTGCCGGGAAGGCTTCAACGCCGGCACTGAACCTCTACTGCACGGAAATGCTGAACTGCCTTTGGCATTGCCAAGAAACTTTTATACGCATACGCGTAACTTTATGCAACTTTACGCATAAAACACGAATGGAGTGTTGCTATGCCACAAGAAACCTTTTATGCATAAACGCGTAACTTTATGCAACTTTACGCATAAAGCGCCGAAGGTGCACGACTAACAAAAAGACAACGCCAACTCCACTGCACAGAAACACTGAACTGCCGAAGGCATAGCGCGCGGCGGGTATGCAGCAAACCTTCACTGCACTGGAAACACGGAACTGCCTTGGGCATCAGGGCTAGACAACATTGCAGCAAAACCTCCACTGCACAGAAATTGCTGACTTGCGAAGCAACTGGAAAAGCCGCCGAGGCCGAGCGGCACCGACGACAATCCCAGTAGGAGACATTATACCAGCAGAAACGCGGATATAGCAAAGTTATGTAAGATAGCTGAATAGCGAAAGCGTGCGAGGACAGAGGCTGCGAGGGTTTACTTAAGCGTGTAGTTCGTCCAGCACGTCACTGATTGCATCGAGGGTAGTGAATACTCCCTGCGGTGCGTGACCGCCAGCGTAGTAAATTGTCTCGATTACTTCGAAAGATGTAACAGGGTAATGGTCATCGCAAATTGCGTCAATCGGCTGAATATTGTCAAGACTACCATCGCGCTGCGGTTCGCAATATGCAACTACCGTGTAGTCGTCGCAATCGAGATAGCCGTAAGCAGGATGACGATTCGTCTTGTCATAGAATAACACGGTGATATAGCCGAGCCGGATGAGCGTCTCTGCCTCGCCGAGTGTAATCGCATCGTTAAGATTGCGGTCTTCGCGGAATTTGACACAACGATTCTTAAAGTCATCGATTGTGAAAGTCTGCTCGAAAAAGTTGATGGTGCCGTCTTCTTTGTTGATAGTATAGTTCTGCATAGTTGTAGAGTCTCCTTGTTATGTAGATTCGTGCAGCCAGTGCAACTCGCACGCTTTCGCTATTCAGTTATCAATACTCGCGGGCTGGCATAGTTGGCCGATGGGTTGTTACTGGCGATTAGTCTGCGAGCATTTGCTCAAGCGATGCAAGGGCGTTTTCGACCTTGGCCGCTTTGAGTGCTAAGCGTTTTGCGTTGATTGCGTCAATGAGCTCGAGATATTTCGTCTTCTGCTCATCGCTCATATACTTCATAAGCTTCTCGTCCGGTTTTTCGAGTTTCACGGAGTTCTGTGCAACACGGCCGGATTCGAGTTTGAAGTTGGTAATCTCGAGGGTATTGCCGGGCTGTACGTGAGTGGTGAGCCATTTGCGGGACGACTCGGAATGCTTTTCGAGTTGAATCCAGAGCTCAGGGCCGTTTGCGGTGGTACGGTTAGCGTGTCCAACACGAACGGGTACTCTCTCGGTCACGTCGTTGATGGTAACGAGGGCGAAGGGTTTTGCGGTCTCATAGTTTACGATAATTTTGTTTTCCATTGTTAAAAGTCTCCTTAGATAATAAATTTAGATTTTTAGATTATCGGCCAACTAGGCCAGCCAACGAGTACGGAATATTCAATTGTCAAGGTACGATTATGAGAATCTCGAATCACGAGCGGCAGGCGGTCGTTCCTGATTTTCAATTTTCATACTATATGGTTTTCTATCAATCGCACAAAACACCACCGCCACCCGGCGATTATTTCGTGCGTATATAGATATATATGAGCGAAGAGGGAGAGTGTCCGTGAAGGAAAGCCAGTAGCACAGCGAAGAGGGAGAGTATCCACGGAGGAGCGCCAGTAGTGCAGGGAGAGTGTCCGAGAAGGAGTGCAGGGAAAGAGGGAGAGCGTCCAAGAATCCTCGAAGTCCGCAAAGTACACCCCTACCCCATCTTAGAAGCATCCCCTTTACACCCCCACCCAGTCTCAAACCGCCGCCGGCTCCATAGAAATTTTATTGCAATTTTAGCGTTGCAGGGCGTGCACGTATGCACGTATTATCTATTAGAGGAGTGTAAAAATGACACCGGCAAAGCTTCAACAACTTTCCAGAATGGTCGCCGACGAATCGCAAGGTATTGCAGATCTGTTAGACGATCATTGCGTCTGGAAGAAAACGACTAAAGCAGCAGGTCAGGTTCAAGTGCTTGCAAACAGCGTGCTCGACGATTGTGGCTCGCCGGTTTTTGCATCCCTTGTTGGAGCAGTGATGCAACAAAAGGGACCCAAGTTCACAATTGCAGAATTGGTCACGCTCCGCCAAGCTGCATCTGCGATAGAAGACGGCAACACTCAAGCTGCTGTCTTTTTGCGTGATACTGCCGGTGAAAAGCCGTCAGATAAGATAAAGGTACAAGATACCACAAAGATTGCAGACATTTCTGACGAACTGCTCGACCGCCTCGAGGCACAACTCATTGCAGAGCGCGCATCCATAGAGGTGAGTGCCGAGGAGGTTAAGAAGTGAACATTCGTATGGAATCTGCACCGGAAACCCCTCCCACCCCGCTGCCGGAGGTACAACCTCGCCCCCAAAGTATCGAGAAAATCGACGCGCTCCTTGCAGGGGTTAAGGAAGAGAAGCTTAACCGGGAATGCCGGCGAGACCTTATGCAATATGTGTTGCATTGCCGGCCAGACCTCAAACCCACCCATTTGCATCGTGTTCTTTGCAACAGAGTAATGGAGTTTCTCAGCCGGCCGTGCCCGAGTGATAGACCCTTTGACGCTATGCTTGTTGCGTTACCCTTCCAGGTCGGGAAAACCACGTGGGGTGCACAGAGTTTGCCGGCGTGGTTTATGGGGAACAACCCCGGGAAAGACGTCATAATAGTTGCCTACAACGACGACTATGCATCCGCTAACGGCAGAGAAAACAAACGCAAACTCGAGACCTTTGACATATTTCCAAATTGCAAACCTGGGAATATCTGGACCAACAATGAGTTTACTCTTGACCGGGGGAAGGGCGTCACAAACCACCTTAAGTGCGGCGCGCCCGGGACTATCAACGGTCAACCTTGCCACCTAATGGTGATCGACGACACTTGCAAGGAGAGTACCGAGGCGGCATCTGACACTTTCTGCAATACGCTCTCAAACAACTGGGTTTCCGTTATGGCTTCTCGTATCAAACCTGGCGGTAAGCTAATTCTATTTCAGACACGGTGGAACCTCAGAGATATGCACGCCGTGATCGACCAGTTCCTTGGGTACGACAAAGTAGAGCATCTTACTATTCCCTGTATGGCAGTTGCCGAGCGGCCCGAGGATGACCCGCTGGGTAGAGAGAAGGGCGACGGGCCGTGCCCCGAGATTGGTAAAGACCGCAAATGGGTTCAAGCATTTGCAGCGTCAATGATTAAATCAGGTGGCGAGCTATTCTGGGAGAACTGCTACCAAGGCAGCCCTACAGTTGCCGCCGGTAACATTTTCAAACGTCGCTGGATAAAAGACTATGACCCTAATAAATATAATGTTATGCACGCGTGGAATGCTGACACAGACAAAGCTTGTCAATGGCCATTGCTGGCAGTCACTGTAGACGCAAGCTTCAAGGATGGCGAGAAGAATGACTACACTGCAGTTCAAATCTGGGGCAAAATCTACGAGGACTACTATTTGCTAAGACCCCTGAAAGGTCACTGGTCGTTCGTGCAACAAGTTGACATGATTTCTAAAATCATTCAAGAATGCAACCCACGATATATCTACATTGAAGATAAAGCAAACGGCCCCGCCATTATCGATATGCTTTCCGCGCAGTTCCAAGGGGTTATCCCGGTAAAGCCTGAAGGCGGCAAAGACTCCCGCGCCTCTGCAGTTTCATATCTATTCAGCAGCGGGCACGTGTATGCAAGCGACAGTGTAGACGGCACTAAGGAATGGAAAGACTCTTTGATTGCATTCCCCAACGGACAACACGACGATGACGTCGACGCAACAACGCAATTCTTAAACCGTGCAGCAATGATTGACGCAAGCATTGCAAGGGTTGAGGATATAAAGTATACGCATTGGACGGACGATATGTTCCAAGATTACGACAATGCAGATGGCGAACTAAAAGCGTTCCTCCTTAAACAATGGGGAACACCTGACACTTGGTTAGAGGAGGACTAATGGCAGACATACCTGAAACACTTGAACAGTTCGGCGGCTCTATGTATGATAAGGTTATTCAACTTTATTACAGAGCTCGCGGCGAGTTCGAACCGAGACTACGCCAGATTGAAAGAGAGAATTCTCTATATAATGGCGACGGTACGGTAAAAGGAAAGAACGGCAAGATCGCAGACGCTCAATGTCTTGAGAATATGACATTCGAACTCATTGAGACACAGATCTCTAACGCAATACCTTTGCCTAAAGTAACAGCACGTCGCGCGGCCGATCGAGAACTTGCCGCGTCAGTAGAACAGTATCTCCGACTCGAGATGGACAGACTCGACAGCGAGTTGCTGAATGACCGTGTGGAAAGAGGTGTCCTCAAACACGGTGCGCACTTCTATCACATTTACTGGGATACGACAAAGAAAACAAAATCTGGCTATGGCGCAATCGGCATCCGCGACTACTCCCTGAACAATGTCATTGTTCAACCGGGTATTGCAAGGTTCCAAGATGCACAGTATCTTTTCACGATTGACGACGTACCTAAGCAAGTCCTTGACCAGCAATACCACGGCGACTTTCAACCCATTCCCGGGTTGTATGACGTCTGCCGCCTCATTACCTATTGGTATATAAATACTAAAGGTTATGTGGGAAGGTACGGCTGGATCGAGAATACAGATCAAGTTGTATTCGACGACGAAGACTACGAAAGCAGACGGGTAATTCGCTGCAGCAAATGCTACGAACTTCTTAAAGATCTTGACCAAAAGTGTCCTGTCTGCGGCAGCGAGTCTCAAGAGTATGCAGTCCTTGAAGAAGAGGTTCTTCCCGAAGACCTGCTCGACGATAGCAAGATGGACGAGGTTGCGGACAGCGTTGCAATGGGCGGTAACAAACAACCCGACGTGATTGCACCGAAAGGTACGAAGGTTCCCTTCTATCATATCCGGCAACTTCCCTTCGTTCTTCGCGTAAACATTTCCGACGAAATGTCTATCTTTGGTAAGAGTGACGTAGATATTCTTGAACAGAATCAAGAAACTCTTAACAAGATAAACACAAAGATGGCCGAGAACATTCTCAAAGCAGGCTCTTTCGTTACTCACCCTGCAGACGTGCATATTCCCAACGATGACAGTACATTGAAACGCGTCGCCATTAAAGATCCGAGAACAATGCAAGCATTCAGCGTTCAGACGGTCCAAGCAAACGTCCAGCAAGATAACGTATTTGCCGACCGTATGTATGCGAAGGGACGCAGCAGTCTTGGTATTACAGACAGTTATCAAGGTAAGCGTGACACGACAGCCGAGTCTGGCAAAGCGAAACAAATTGCAGCAGCACAGTCGGCAGGACGCCTTGAGTCTAAGCGCCGTATGAAGGAAGCTGCCTATGGCGAGATTTACAGACTTATGTTTAAGTTCTTGCTCGCCTATAGCGACGACAAGCAGTACTTCATAAAGAAGGACGAGAAAGGAGATATTCTCGACGACTTCTTCTATCGGTACTCTTTCCTTTATAAAGACGACACGACCGGCGAGCTCGAATGGAACGACGACTTCTTATTCAGCGTCGACAATGCATCCATTCTTTCGTCGAACAGAGAGTCTATGTGGCAAGAGACAATGCAGAACTTCCAAAGCGGTACATTCGGCAACCCGCAAGATCCGCTGACACTTCAACTTTATTGGGAAGTTATGAGCGCATTGAATTATCCCCTTGCACAAACAGCATTAAAGAATTTGCAAGCCCGTACGAGAGTATTACCGTATGAATTGCAAATGGCTATTATGGATAACCCTGCGATACTTCAACAGCTCATCGCATTCGTTCAGAATCAACAAGCTTCGGGGGCAAGTCAGCCTCAGGGGCAGGCCGCACCCCAAGGCCAGCCCGTTCAGCAGGAGCCAGCAGAGACGAGTCCTGTAATACCCGAAGCCGGCGCGGGACGGGGTGAATCCTTGGCAGATGGAGGTGTCGTAGATGCTACGAGTACGCAACAGTAATGTATCAATAGGCCGCGGTGAGACTGGGGTTCTACGAGTGTCTGCGATCAGGTCCGATGGAACGCCATACGTGCTTCCACCACTGCCAAGAGACGAGAATTTTAACGAGCTCAAAGCATTTTTGCGGCTCGGAATAAATACAGATACGTATGTAAGCGATTACCTTATAGATAGTCTTTGCGACCTTACTGGTCCGATGGCTACGCAGGTACTACTTGCGGTCGGTACAAACGCTGCTAACTATCCAGCGGGTACTTTCGTAAGTAATACGGGAATAGTTAAAATAGGCAACGCAGAGTATGCAAAAGGTTTTGCTTGTTTTGAAAGCGAGGCTGTCACAGATAAGAAGGTAAGCGAGTTAACTACTGATACTAATACAAATACAGTATATCACGACGCTGATAGCGGTGTTTACTGGTGTGCAATGCTGGCTGACACAAATACGATCCTTGCCGTCACGTATGATTTTACGCTTGGCATTGCAATCACTGATGCGATGGCTCAGCTATTGCCGGCACAGCGTTACGTATATGACGTATGCGTGTTGATGGGACCTGTTGAGAACGACTATCTTACCGAGCTTCAGTATAAACAAATAATTGTCGGGCGTCACACTTGGACAATTGAGGAGAATACGAATGGCTACAATTAACAGCAGAATTGAAGGAGTAGACGTACTTGGAGTTGTAACTGCCGGCGAAACAATTTATGTCGGCCGAGCAACTAGTACTCAACACGGTATTGTAAAACCAGCGGCGACCGACTTTAACTTTGATCCAGAAACAAACGCACTGCAAGTTAAACTTGGGAAAGGACTTGAACGAACGGAAGAAGGTATTGCGATTATACCAGGTAGTTCTGGTGGGTTAGGGGATATTTACGGTATGCAGTTTCCGTATGGCGATGCGTCCGTAGCATGTGATAATACTGACGGCATTACTATAACCGGGACAATGCGACTTTATACTAATGCCGAAAAGACAGCTGTGATTGACGTTGAAGACTCAATTGCGATACTGCCTATTGTTCCAGCGGCAGATGGCCTTCATATCGATGCATCTGAAAATAATAAGAAAGCCATTCTTAGTGCACCCGGTATTACAGAGGAAATAACTAGTATAAAGAATGCTATGGCAAACCCGGTATTGGTAATATCTAAAATATAAGGAGATATATTATGGCAAGTTTGGAACTTATCACAAACCTCAAGCTAATCAATGGAACTACAAGAACGTCTGCACCGAATACTACAGAACTTCCGAAAGGTTATATGGCATTCGGTCTTGTAAACGGCAGGGCATCTATTTGGGGTAACTACAATGATACTGTAGTAGACCTTATTCAATCCGGTACCGTTTCAATAGAAATTGTACAAGCAACAGGTCAGAGTACAACGGCAGTCATTTCACAGAAAGGTGTAACGGACGCAATAGGAGCCGCCAAAACTGAACTGAGCGAGTCTATCGCGGCTGTTCAAAATAGTCTCGGAACGGCGGCAAGTAAAAACGTTGGTGTGGCAGCGGGTAATGTACCTGTACTTGGCTCTGACGGCAAACTGGCGGATAGCATTATTCCGGCGGTAGCAATCACGGAAACTTTCGTAGTAGCTAGTCAGGCGGAAATGCTCGCACTTGATGCACAAACAGGTGACGTTGCGGTTCGTACCGATACTAATCGTTCATATATTTTACAGCAAACTCCGGCAAGTACTCTTGATAACTGGAAAGAACTTCTTACCCCGACGGACTCAGTACTGAGCGTAAACGGGAAAACAGGTAACGTAGTTATTTCTGGTTCAGACGTAATTTCTACGTTTACTCAAGCGGCGACGAGAACTAACATTGCAAGCGGTGAAGACGTGGCCACGTCGTTCGGCAAGATTATGAAGTGGCTTGCAGACCTTAAGGCTCTCGCTTTCAAGGATAAAGTGGACTTGGGAGCTGACGTGACAGGAACGCTTTCGTCGACCGCACTTCCTACTATTCCGGAAGGTAAGTTACCGCTTATGAGTAATTCTGCAAAAGGTATTGCTCAAGCAGGCAATAGCTTGGCGGCTATAAGCGGAGTAGTGAGCGTTCAGGCTGGTACCGGTATCAAAGTAGATGCGAATGGTGTTCAAGCCGACGTCGTACTTAAAATTGCTACTATTTAATAAGGAGGTAATATGGCAACATTAGAAATACCATCTAACGTAAAATGTATAACGTCCGGGCAGATACCTACGACTACAAACTTAAAAGATGGCGAGTTTGCATTCGGTAAAGTAGGCGGCGTCGCAAAACTTTACGGAAACGTAAACGGCGTTATTATCGACTTTACCGGGGACGGTGGAGGAACAATCGACGCAGATACTCTAAATGGACTTCTGTCGGGAAGTAACGGCATTGCGATTGCGAAAAATGCGGCAGGTGACAAGGTTAACATAAAGGGCGCAATACCTATCACTGTACAGTTTACGCAACTTACTGAAACGATAGGAAAATATACTGTAACGCTCAGGCCTGACGTGGATATGCCCACTGGACCGTACGCTGATTGGAAATTTGTTTGTGATTATATTGATTCCTATTACGACTTTATTGGTTTTCACCTTCAGGGCGCGTCAGAGGCGACATCCAAACTTCTTTATGCGGAAGGACCTTTTAACAACGTCAAAACCCTCTTCGGTAATCAGTCCATTTACGGTAGTGGAAATATTGATTTATATAGACATAACGTGAAACTTACCGCAGTAGCAAATTCGCAAACAATCTGTGATTGCGTTTTTACTGTCATATCTTCGTCAAACACTGCAATTGATAGTTTGACCGATTTATTTTCAGTATTAAAACCGATTGTTGGCAGTGACAGTATTTATCCAGTTAACGGACGTATGTATTATACCAGCAATAATAAATACTATGTTGCCACAAGAGTATATCCAACAAGTGACGGAGGAATTATTGCAAATACGGCGGACGAAGAAAGATGGTTTAAGTGGCCAGAATTAGGAACATTGACTTTTTACGATAAGGTCACAACGGTTTAGAATTAAAAGGAGATTAAAATTATGGGACTTTACAAAAAGAATTATGAAGTAAAAGATTT
>ERZ1026868.188-NODE-188-length-48740-cov-5.192544_pt1 | contig 48740 bp, 51 predicted proteins | sample MGYA00380164_ERZ1026868 | MGnify/ENA primary metagenome ERZ1026868 (study PRJEB33269, sample SAMEA4719800) | human gut metagenome | biome: human-associated habitat; feature: organic feature; material: feces | place: Cameroon | collected 2013-10 ...
CAAGGTTGGGGTCGCGGGTTCGAACCCCGTCGTCCGCTCCATTGAAACATCGAAGCCCTTGCAGTTACCTGCAAGGGCTTCTTTCATTTCAGGTACAATAGCCTTGTTTTCAAGAGGGGAAGGGGACGCGCATGGCGCATGAAGAGGAAAACCATCCTGAAGAAGAAAAAGCTGGATCGCAAAGTATTTCCGAGGGCGTAGCTGCCGCTCGCGCTGAAATTGCCCGAAGAGCAGAAATTCGCTCTGGCGTAACAAAGCCCGTAGCGAAGAAAAGCGAAAACGGCGTTCCCGGCGGGCAGACTCTGAAAATGTTTTTGCTGAAGCTGGTTTTTGGGTTAGTGCTGATTGTTTTGATTGGCTATTTTTTTCTTCAAGCGCTTGCAGGCACGATCAACGTTGGCATTAATTCCGCCAATACGGACCTGAATGGCAAGGAAGTTTCAGTCGCTTTGTACAACGGCGATGTATCTGGCCTTTTAACCGATGGAGATCCTTCAAACGATCCCGAGCCAGCCGAGGTACACAAGTGCACCGTTGGTCAGCGAACCACTTTCAACCTCCACGATTTCGGCAGCCATACCCTTATGGCAACTTTGGCTAACGAAGAGGACGGTCCCGCATCGTGCGACCCCTATGTGGTTACTGCATGGGGCTTGGATATGGGCACCACGTTGTACATGAACTAGCTCTTCGAGAAGGCGCCTCGGCGCCTTCTTTATTAATTACTATTGAGCTCTGTCTTTCTTTCGGCTCACGCATTGCCCGGATGGCATGATCCAACCATGATGATTTTTTGTTGCGACACAACATTGAACTTGATGCGTTGCTTCGTGATAAGATAACAGCACCCTGTGGGGGAGTAGTTGGCATAGTATATATGTGGCCCGTCAACAAGCATGGCTTGCATTCGCTGCGAGTCTGGCGTGTCTTCAATAACGAGACTCACGGTACCCAGAAGCATTCGTTCCGCTTCTGGGTACCGTGAGTTTTTTTATGGTCGGGTTAAGGACAAAGAAAGGCAGTGTGTAAATGGATCTTTCGATCTTCGCCACGCCAGAGGCTTGGATCAGCTTGATTACGCTGATGTTCTTGGAAATTGTGCTTGGTGTAGACAACTTGGTGTTCATTGTTCTTACCAGCGATCGACTTCCTCCCGAAAAGCAACATATTGGCCGCAAACTCGGTTTGCTCGGCGCATTAGTTTCTCGCTGCGTCTTCCTGTGTTTTGCGTCATTCCTTGTTCATATGACAGACAAGCTGTTTACAATTCCTGGTCTCTATATCAACGGTGCCGAATTCGGCCTTTCGGTCCGAGACCTCGTGCTTTTCTTGGGCGGCTTGTACTTGATCTATAAGGGCATAGTGGAACTCCGTGATGTGCTCAAGCTTTCAGAGGAAAAGGAAAGCCAGGGCGATGCGGACAAGCCCCGTAAAACCATCGGACTTGCTGGTGCCGTTGCCACCATTATGGTTATGGATATCGTATTCTCCATCGACTCCGTAATTACTGCTGTTGGCTTGGCGAACCACCTCATTGTCATGATCATTGCGGTTATGCTCGCGGTATTCCTCATGATGGTCTTCATCGACCCTATCTCCGACTTTATCAACACCCATACTGAAATGAAGATTTTGGCACTGGTATTCATTACCGTTATTGGTGCTTTGCTGGTGCTCGACGGCTTGGGTATCAACTCTGGCATCGAGGTGCTCGATATGCATGCGGAGAAGCTCATGGTGTACTTCGCTATGGTCTTTGCCATTGTGCTCGAGGTTATACAGATGCGCTACAACAAGAACTATCAGGAGTGGACAATGCGCAAGAACCTCGAAATCATGCGTGCTCGTGGCTATGATCCTCAGAACACCGACACTATTCAGCTGGCAAACGCTTTGATAGAAGCTGAAAACTTGAAAAAGGACCCCAACAGCAATGAGGCTATATAGTGCGTAAGCTCCAGCGTCACTCTTTTGGCTTGTTGCCCCCCTAACCACGAAACAGCCCTTGGTTCGTATGAGCCAAGGGCTGTTTGTTTACAGAGGTATCGGATTCGATTTTGCTGGAGGTCTTATTGCTCGTGGCTGAAATGCTTGTAGCATTCATCGGACACCACAAAACGCACTGACCTGGGAAGGGATCGAGCGATGATGGGCGTTGTGACCTCAGTGGGTTCGCCGTCATATTCGATTCGCATTGCAGGTTCTGCGTCGATGCGGATTTCGCTGCCGCGGTAAATCTCAAGACCGCCGACCTTTTTCGCGAGTGATCCCGTATGGTCAAATACTTTTGCCATAAGCGTAGGAATGAGCTGTATGGCGTTTTCCGTTTTCAGCACAACCACATCGAGTTTTCCGTCGCGGGGAAGGTTTTCGTCTGCCACCTGAAGGTCGAACTGTATCTTCGAGAAATTCGCTAGCACCACGCCAATGCCTGATACTTCCACGGTTTCACCGTCGATAGTGAGAGTGAAGGTGGAAACTTGCGGTTTGGGGTTGGAGAAGGCGGCTTCAAAATAGGCCATGTCACCCAGAAGATGCTTATTGCCGGTGGCGTTGCGCATAATCAACTCGTCATAGCCGCAACCTGCCATGATGGTAAAGCCAAGCTTCGTGCCGTCGGCTGCTTCGATTTCGCCCATGTCGAAGTCGAGTGTAAGCGCTTCGTCTACCAGTTTGCACAGTGCGTGCGATTCGTTGGGCTCGAACAAGTTGAGCGCTAAGAGATTCGCTGTACCGGCAGGGAAGGGAAGAATGGGTATCCCTGTATTGCGAAGCTCGTAGCTCACCGAAGCGATGGTCCCATCGCCGCCGCTCGCTACCACGAAGTCGTATTCGGCGGCATCCTCGAGCAGTGGTGCAAGTTCAGTGTCCGGTCCGAAAGAGCGGATGGTCACGGAGTCGCCCTGCTCGGCGTAACTGCGCATGAAGTCGTATACCGCACCGTTGCGGAGGCCAGAGCGTAGATTATGTATGACGAGTACTTTCACGGTCACCCCTTTTGTTACCATGCAATGGTACATGATATGACCGCTTGCGGAGCGAAACGCCCATGGGCTGAGCATAACCGCGGGCGTTGTTCGATAAAACGACATGAAGGGTGTTCAATGCTCGTCGAAACCGACGCTGCTTTACGGGATTTTATGGCACGCTGCGCCAAGAGTCCCTACATGGCTATAGATACCGAGTTTTTGCGCGAGAAAACGTACTACGCAAAGCTCTGTTTGGTGCAGATTGCTATCGAAGGCGAAGTTGCCATTATCGATCCGCTGGGAATTCGCGACCTATCGGTGATGGCTCCAGCGCTCTCCGACCCGAATATCATGAAGATTTTCCACGCTTCTTCCCAGGATATCGAGATTCTGTATCACGAAACTGGTGTTGTTCCCACGCCAGTGTTCGATACGCAAGTTGCCGCTGCATTGTTGGGCAAAACCCAGCAAGCATCGTACGCCTCGCTGGTCCATACCTTCTGCGGGGTTACTTTGCCGAAAAAGGACTCGTTTACCGATTGGTCGCGTAGGCCGCTTTCCGCCTCGCAGGTGGAATACGCTGCAGACGATGTAACCTATCTGCCTAAGATCTATCGCGATATGGTTAGCCGCCTGAAGGAAAAGGGTCGTCTTTCCTGGCTGGATGATGCGTTTGCGGAAATATCCAATCCCAAAAAGTACGAAATTGATCCGCGTACACGCTGGCGCAAGCTGCGTCGTGTAAACCAACTCACGCCTCGTCAAATTGCTGCAGCGCGGGAATTCGCTGCCTGGCGCGAAGAGCGTGCCCAGAAAGCAAATATTCCGCGAAAATGGGTTGTTTCTGACGAGCAAATTGTAGAAGCGTGCCGCCGTGAAGCTCGAACCCTTGATGAGTTGTACATGGTGCGCGGCATGCGTGAAAGCTTGCGTCCTGCCGAAGGTCGTATTGTTCTGAAGTGCATCAAATGCGGGTTGGAATGCGCAGAAGAGGATCTTCCTGTAGTTCAGAAGGCTCACAAGAGTGAGGCTAACGTCGATATTGCGGTAGACCTGATGAACGCCATTGTTCATCTGCGTGCTCGCCAAAACCGTATTGCTCCGCAAACGTTGGCTCCGCAAAATGAGCTCATGAAGCTTGCGCGTGGCCATGAGGAAGATTGCGAATTGCTTACTGGTTGGCGCTATCGTGTGGTAGGCAAGGAGCTTTCCGCCTTCCTGAACGGCGAGTTTTCCTTACGACTCGATGACGGAAACTTGGTTATCGATCGTCCTCGTAAATCAGCGGAATAAATGCCGCTATTCTATTTTGAACCTTACTGTACGAATTTGAGCTAATTGGGAGACCATCCGATGCATATGAGTTATTTGCTGATCCTGGTTGTTACTGTTGCGATTGGCGCGTTTGCCACCTGGTATGTAAACCATCAAATAAAAAAGTATTCGCATGTGCCCAATTCCAGCCACATGACGGGCTATCAGGTTGCCGTTGGCATGCTGAATTACTACGGCATCGAAGGCGTGCAGGTGTATCGTGGCGGATCCGATCAGAATTTCTTCAACCCTAAAGACAATTCGGTAACGCTCTCTTATGATGTTTTTGATGGCTCTTCTATCACCGCTACTGCTACAGCGTGCCACGAGGTAGGTCATGCATGTCAGTATGCAATGGGTTATGCGCCCATGAAAGCGCGCGGCGCTCTTGTTCCTGTGGTTGAGTTTGCCACCAATACGTGGTTTATTTTGCTTCTGGTAGGCATCTTCCTGAATATGGCCGGGTTGGTAACCTTGGCAATTGTGTTCTATGCTTTTGCGGTTCTGTTCCAGATCGTTACGCTGCCTGTGGAATTCAATGCTAGTCGCCGTGCGTTGTCCTATATGGCCGAAACGGGTATTCCTGGTGGCGAACAGGCCGGTGCTTGGAATGTGCTTCGTGCATGCGCCTTTACCTATGTGGCTGCTGCTCTTGTTTCGATTCTGCAGCTGCTCTATTACCTCTCTGCGTTTAATAACGAGAATTAACCCATGGCGCGTGATAACACGCCGGATATGAGCGGTTTTGGCTATATAGATTCGCCCCGAGGTGGACAGGCTGCCCCAACCCACGACGATGTGGTCGCGGCTGCCAAGAGCGCTGCAGCGCGTGCGGCAACGTACCGTTCTGCCGGCCCTGGGTTTGCTGCGAGTTCGGCAGGGAGCGTTTCCGCGCCAAAGAAGGAATCGGATATTCTCTCCGTTACCGAAGTTACCAATATTGCGAATTCCATCCTGAAGAACCATACCTTCCATGTAATGGGTGAAGTCAGCGAGCTTTCCGATAAGCCTGGCTACAAGGCCGTGTATTTCACGGTCAAAGATGAGGGTGCGGTTATGACGTGCCTGATGTGGAAGAATCGGTATCAGGCTAGCGGTGTGAAGTTGTTCATCGGCGCCAAGGTCGAGTTAACGGGCAAGTTCAACATATTCGCTCGTTCCGGCAAGCTCGACTTCAACGTTTACGGCATCAAGCTTGCTGGTGAGGGAGCTCTTCGCCAGCAGGTGGCCCAGTTGGCCGAAAAGCTTAAGGCTGAAGGGCTCATGGACGCATCTCGCAAACGCCCTATTCCGCGTATTCCCCTTACCGTGGGCATTGTCACCTCTCCAAATGGTGCAGTAGTACACGATGCCCTGCGAACGTTTCGCCGGCGTTTTCCTTTGGCGCGCATGGTTGTTGCCGGTGTGCTCGTTGAAGGGCCTACCGCGGCGTGCGATATGACCGATGCTCTGCAGCTGGTTTGCGATGCCGGTGTCGAGGTTATCCTGCTTTTGCGCGGTGGCGGTTCGTTCGAAAGCTTTATGCCTTTCAACGACGAAGGCTTAGCCCGCGCCATTGCCGCCTGTCCTGTTCCTGTGGTAACGGGCATTGGACATGAACCCGACACCACCATCGCTGACATGGTATCCGACTACCGAGCGTCTACGCCAACTCAGGCGGCCCTTGCTGTGTCGCCTGATTCTGCCGAGTTGAACTCATTGGTGGATACGCTGCTTTCCCGTATGGATAAAAGCTTGGTTAATCGTCTCAACCGTTCGGTTGAGTATTTGGACGCGATGGCTTCCCGGCCTGTTTTGCGTGATCCTGCTTCAATGTACGAAGCTGACGCTCGCATGCTCGATCTTTATCAAGACCGCATGGAACGTGCCGCTGGGCTGCGGGTTGGCAGTTCTGCAGATGCCCTGGCTCAGCTTGCAATCCGCCTTGACCGACTGGGCCCGCATATTGCCTTGTCTCAGCAGGAGCGTCTTGAGTCGTATGCGGCGCGCCTGCAGGCGTCCCTGCCGTTTTCTTTGCAAGTGGCTGAAAGCGAACTTATGCGGGCTTCTGCTTCGTTGAAGGCTTGCGGAGAAGCCATGTTGGCCAAACCAACGCATGAAGTGGATTTGGGGGCTGAATCGCTGTCACGTTTAGGAAAAACGCTGCTTGACTCCTATTATTCGGAGGCTGCTATGGCTGCCTCGCGCCTGAACGATCTTTCTCCACTGCATATTCTGGAGCGCGGTTGGTCTATTGCGCGTAACGAAGAGGGAAGTGTTTTACGTAGCGTGACCGAGGTTCAGCCAGACGATTTGGTTGAGGTTCAGCTATTAGACGGTGCCCTTTCCTGTCGTGTTGAAGGGGAAGTGGCTTCCGGTTTGTCAGAATTACTTTCATTGGAGGATTCCCATGAGTGAAGAACAAAACGTCGATTTAACGTTCCGTGAGGCAATTACCGAGCTTGGCCAGATTGTGGAAGCTCTGGAAAGCAACAAGCTCGAGCTTGAAGAAAGCCTCGTCAAATACGAGCGCGGAATCGTACTAATTCGCTTTTTGCGCGGCCGCTTGGAAAACGCCCAGCAGCGTGTTGATGTGCTGAAGGGCGAGCTTGGCATGCCGGTAAATGATGATGTGGTAGACACTACGCTGCAGAAGGCGTAAACCTGATATGTCCATTCCGTGCGCCGCTGCGCATGGCTATTCGAGAGGAACCGACCATGGCCGATTGCCTGTTTTGCAACATTATCGAAGGAGCCATTCCTTCTACGAAGGTGTACGAGGACGATGTCTGCTATGCATTCGACGACATCGCTCCCGAAGCACCTGTTCATACGCTTATCGTTCCCAAGCAGCATTTCGCGTCGCTCAATGACGATGTTCCGGCAGATCTTCTGGGTCAGCTGATGGCTCGCGTGCCCGAAATCGCCAAGATCAAAGGCATCGATGAATCTGGCTACCGTGTTGTGGTAAATACGGGCGCAGATGCTGGCCAGACGGTTTTCCATCTTCATGTGCATGTTTTGGGTGGAAAGAACTTGGGAGAGCACGTTCTGTAGCGTTTCTCGCATTTAGGGCAACGAAATACGTGGAGGATATTTGACGGCGACTATCCTATGTACGCCGTTCGTCTGCGTATACGCCCCTTTTGAAGCGCTATTTCTGCCGTTCACCAGTCACCGTAAAATCGCTTGCAGCGGAATACGGCGCGGGTCGTTTTTGCGTAAAATAGTTTCTGCTATCGACCACTCTAGGAGGGGATTGGTTTTGAACATTCTTGTCGTTAACGCAGGCTCATCTTCGTTGAAATACCAGTTGGTTAATATCGCCAACAACAAGGTGCTAGCGAAGGGCTTGTGCGAGCGTGTTGGCAGCGAACAGTCCCTCCATAAGCACGGCATCGATGAAAACGAATTCGTGTACAAATTGCCCTTGCCAGACCATACCGCCGCTATGCGTGTGGTTCTGGACATCCTGAGCACGGGTCCCAATGCCGTCATCAAAGATATGAACGACATTGCAGCTGTTGGCCATCGTATTGTTCACGGTGGCGAGTTTTTCAAAGAGTCCGCGCTCATCGATGACGATGTAATTTCCAAGATCGACGATCTGGCAGAGCTTGCGCCGCTTCATAACAAAGCTGCACTTGCTGGCATCAACGCATGTCGAGCCTTGATGCCCGAAACGCCGATGGTTGCTGTGTTCGACACCTCGTTCTTCCAGACGCTTCCGCAGTATTCGTACATGTATCCCATCCCTTACGAGTACTACGAAAAGTACGGCATTCGCAAGTATGGTTTCCACGGCACCTCTCATCGCTATTTGTGCGAGCGCGCAGCGGCTATTTTGGGCGAAGACCTCAACGAAATCCGTCTTATTACTTGCCATTTGGGTAACGGCTGCTCTATTACGGCGGTAGACCATGGCAGGCCAATCGACACTACCATGGGCTTCACTCCGCTTGATGGCTTGATGATGGGCACGCGTTCTGGCTCTATCGACCCTGCTATCGTTACGTTCCTGATGGATCATGAGGGGTATACCCCTGAAGAAATGAATACCATCCTGAACAAGGAGTCGGGCCTGCTTGGTATTTCTGGTATCAGCAACGACTTGCGTAGCGTTCGGGAGGCTTCCGATGCGGGCAACCCCCGTGCGATCCTTGCCTATGAAATGTACTCTACGCGTGTTAAGAAATACATCGGCCAGTGTTTGGCTCTTATGTCGGGCACTGATGCCATTGTTCTTTCCGCTGGTGTGGGTGAGAACTGCGACAAAATGCGCCGCATGATCTTTGCAGGTTGGCAGCCGCTCGGCATCATCCTCGATCCTGAAAAGAACAAGCAGCGTGGCTTTGAGCGCATTATTTCATCCGACAAGTCGAAGGTTCCGATTATCGTTATTCCCACCGATGAGGAATACATGATTGCGCGCGACACTTACAATATCGTTCACAATCGTAGCCAGATTGTTCCTGCCTCCCATTACGGTACGAAATAACTGGTTTTCAGCGGTATCTCATAATTCCAAAGCCCATGATGCAGCTTAATGGCTATGCATCATGGGCTTTTCTTATTTGCTTTCTTGCTGATATTGATCGCTTTGGCCGTGGTTCTTAGAAGGTGTTATTGGGGTCGTTCTACGCTATTGCTTCCGGTTTTACCAAATAGAACGTGCTCCATCGACGTAGAGCGGAAATCCATTTACCATGTCAGAACAATCGCATGCTAAGAACAGCGCTGTTGCTGCGATGTCCATCGGGTCACCGACTTTTCGATTGTGCGGTATGGGGCGGGTGATTGCTTCGTAAGCTTTCTCTTTATTGAGCGTGCTTTGAGTCATGTTGGTATCGATGTACCCGGGGCATATGCAATTTGCACGGATATTGAAACGTGACCATTCGAATGCCATGCAGCGGGTCATCTGAACAACAGCCGCCTTTGCTGCCGCGTAGGCTGCCATGCGCGTAGATGCTACTCGAGCAACTACTGATGCAAGGTTGATGATGTTGCCTTGCTCCTGTTGGATCATGATCTTTGCTACGCGCTTGCAGAGGAAAAACACTGCTTTGAAATCGGTATCTACTACTCGATCGAATTCATCTTCGTCGGTGTCAACTATTAGCTGGTCGTTACTGAGAACCACGCCTGCGTCATTGACGAGGATATCAATGCGTCCAAAGCTCTCCATTGCGACTTTTACTAGGTTTTCTTGATCTTCACTATTGCATACATCGCAGCGCACAGGCACGACTCGTCTACCAGATTCTTTGGAGATTTCCTCTGCGCGTTCTTTAATCTTCTCTTCATCAATATCGGCAATCACCAAATCCGCTCCATACCAGGCATACGTACGTGCTATGGCACGACCGATTCCTATTTCGCTGCCAACGCCGGTGATTAACGCGATTTTCCCCGTTAAATCGAATTTCGGGATACCGATATTTCCCGTGGTAAGTGTGGTGTGGGAGCTCCCTTTCATAACCGCCTCCTCAGTTGGTCGCTTTGATTCAAAGCGAGTTTCCCCTCGGTGTTTATGATAAAGAGCTTGTTGGTTGGCGACTTATTATCTTGATTAATAGTTCTAATTTAATGGTCGAATCTTAATAAAGTAAAGCTCGGAAGAGAAGCGGTGATCCATTCGCGATTGGCTCATTCCTTATCATGTGAATCTGCGGGGAATACCGAAAGGTCATCAGCAGTCTCTCGTTTCATGGCATTGGAAAATACCCACTAGTCTTCCTGGTTTCACTCATTTGCATTGCATTTACCTGGGATTATTTTCTGACCTCATAGATTGTTCGACTATTTATTATCAGTTCGCATTGGAAGGGATGTTCTTCGAAAAATAGAATCAAATTATGAACGCGTTTAGCGTTTACGGAGGGTATTTATATTTAGGGGGAACAATGGATTTTGAACTGACACCTGATCAGGAGCTCTTTATCGCAAGTGCTAAAGAGTATGCCGAAAAGTACTTCACGCCCGAAGCTATCAAGCAGGCCTATGAGGTTGACCATCATATCAGCCTAGAGGCAGCCATGGCTTTCCGCGAGCTGGGCTTCATGCATCTTGGCCTTCCTGAAGAGGTTGGCGGTATTCCTTGCGACAAGCTCACGCTGGTCCTGCTTATGGAAAAGCTACATGAGTACACTACTTGTGTTTTGCCTTTCCAGACTGATTTCAACTCCATCATGGACGTTATTGAGTTCGGTAACGAAGAGCAGCAGAAGAAGATCATGGATGTCGTGAATAACGTTCCAAGCACGAGCGTTGCGGTAACGGCAATTTCTGAGCCTGGTGCTGGTTCCGATAACAATGCTATGACGTGCGTTACCGTAAAGCAGCCCGATGGTACCTACTTGCTCAACGGCCAAAAAACCTGGGTAACCATTGGTCACCTGGCGGTATATACCATTCTGGTAGCTAAGGACGAGGATCCATCGTACGAAAACGATAACTACTCATTGTGGATGATCCCTAACGACATCGAGGGTTACACCTTTGGCGGTCTGGAAAAAATCGGTCAGCAGATTGTTCCGTTTGTAGACTGCTTCTTCGACAATGTGGTTCTCACCGAAGATATGCGCCTTGGCAAGCCTGGTGAAGGTTGGAAGAACCTGATGAAGAAGCTCGAGTTTGAGCGCTGCCTGGTAGTTGCTCAGGCCCTCGGTCAAGCTCAGGCTGTTATGAATGAAGCGGGTGCCTATTGCTCGGAGCGCATCTGCTTCCAGAAGCCCATTGGCCACATCAGCGCAATTCAGCAGCATCTTGTTGAGATGGAAACCATTTTGGATAATGTGCGTACGCGCCTCTACAAGGTAACCACCATGCTCGATAAGGGCCAGTCTACGCGCCTTGAGTCGGCGTTGCTGAAGTCGTATGCATGCCAGAATCTCACCAAGGTTGCTGAGCATGCACTTTCCATCTATGCCGGTATCGGATATACGAAGGAAATCAATGCGGGTCGCATTTGGAACGACTTGAAGGGTTACGAATTTGCAGGTGGCACCACGGAAATCATGAACTACATTTCTGGTCGTCAGCTGGTTAAGAAGTACAAGAAACAATAGCGTGTCGTAAGTGTTTTCCTGTGTGATGGAGAAAGAGCCCCAGTAGGGGCTCTTTCTCTTTGTGCTATTCGCAGCAGGAGCGCGCTTTGGCAGATTTGCCTTATTGGCGCGCGGTTGCCAAGAATAGGGGAATTGAAAAGGGCATGACCGGCGGCTTGCCTGGTCATGCCCTTTGTTTTAATGGATTCGAGGTAAAGGTCCAGCTTTTAGCGCTTCGGCAATGTTGCCTGTTAGAGCGTCTGAGCCTGAACGCAGGTGATGGCAATAACGCCAACTACATCTTCCGCCGTGCAACCACGGGAAAGGTCGTTAACTGGTGCAGCAATGCCCTGAAGGATAGGACCGTATGCTTCAGCCTTCGCAAGACGCTGAACAAGCTTGTAGCCGATGTTGGCAGCATCGAGGTCGGGGAAAATAAGGGTATTTGCCTTGCCGGCAACTGCTGAGCCAGGGGCCTTAGAGGCGCCAACTTCAGGGATGATAGCGGCATCGAGCTGCAGTTCGCCGTCGGCATTCAAGTTGGGGTAGTTTTCCTTGATGTATGCCATAGCGTCTACGACCTTCTGGGCGTCATCGTTCTTGGCGCTGCCATGCGAGGAGTGGGAGAGCAGAGCGATACGTGCCTCTTTGCCCAGCAGGCGCTTGAAGGATTCATTGGTGAGGTTTGCGATATGTGCCAGCTTTTCGGCGGTGGGCTGAATCTCAAGCGCGCAGTCGGCGAAGGCAAAGACGCCGTTTTCGCCCAGGTCGCAATTGGGAACTTCCATCAGGAAAAGGGAGCTTACCATAGGCGCGCCTGGGGCGGTCTTCAAGACCTTCAGGGCAGGGGAGAGGATCTTTACGGTTGCACAGCTTGCGCCGCCTACCAAACCGTCGCACTGACCGGTTTTCACCATCATTGTTGCGAAGTAGATGTTGTCTTTCGTTACCAGCTCATGAGCTTCCTCTTCGGTCATACCCTTCTTCTTGCGTAGCTCAAAGAGGAGGCTTGCGAATTCGTCGACCTTATCGGAGGTTGCGGGATTGATGATTTCGGCACCTTCAAGGTTGTAGCCCTTTGCGTTGATCTCTTCTGCGTCGCCAAGGATTACCAGATTTGCAATGCCCTGCTTCAGGGTTTCTTCCGCAGCGGCCAGGATACGATCGTCGTGGCCTTCGGGCAAAACGATAGTCTTTTTGTCGGCTTTGGCGCGTTCAACCATCGAATCGATGAGCGTGGTCATAAACATTCCTTTCATGGGTGATGTTTCTCTCGTGCTCCATTTTAGCGCGCAGGGCACTAGGTGGGTATAATGTGCCCTTGAGGTTAATCTCTGAAGGCGTGAACGGAAAGGTTAGGTGTGCCGCTTCATGAAAACGATCTCCTTTGCGGTGCCGTGCTATAACTCGGCTAACTATATGGAGAAGTGCGTTGATTCCCTGCTGCCCTGCGGTGACGATATTGAGATCATTTTGGTCAACGATGGTTCCACTCGTGACAATACGGCTGAAATCGCCGATCGTCTGGCAGAAGAGCACCCTGGCATTGTTCGTGCCATCCACAAAGAAAATGGCGGTCATGGCTCCGCGGTTAATGCGGGTTTGGCTGCTGCTCAGGGTTACTACTACAAAGTGGTTGATTCTGACGACTGGCTTGATAAGAAAGCTATGGACGTTATCATGCCGTACCTGCGTGAGCAGAAGAGCCGCGCCGAAGAGGTTGGCGGCAATGCCGTAGGCACCGATATGGTTATCGGCAACTACGTGTACGAAAAGGTATTCGAGAACTCTCGTACTGTTATGCGTTACACCAATGTGTTTCCGACCGATAAGGAGTTTGGCTGGTCTGACGTGGGGCATTTCCGCTCCTCGCAGTATCTGCTTATGCACTCGGTAATCTATCGCACCCAGCTGCTGCGCGATATGGGCCTGAAGCTTCCTGAGCACTGCTTCTACGTGGATAACGTGTTTGTGTATGTGCCGCTGCCGCATGTTCAGACTATGCGTTACTTCGACGTTGATATGTATCGCTACTTTATTGGTCGCGATGATCAATCGGTCAACGAAAAGGTCATGCTTTCCCGCATCGACCAGCAGATTCGCGTTACCAAAACCATGATCGACGCAGTAGATTTGAATACGGTTGAAAACTCTCACCTGCGCAAATACATGCACAACTATCTGTCCATGATGATGTGTATCTGCTCGGTGTTTCTGCGTATGGAACAGACCCCCGAAAATGAGGAAAAGCGCGCAGATGTATGGGCGTACCTGAAGGCCAAGGATGCGAAACTGTATAGTCAGCTGAAGCATACCCTGCTGAACGCTGGCACCAACATCCCCACACCGCTGGGTCGCCAGTTTGGTCTGACGGCATATCATGTCGCTCAGAAAATCTTCAAGTTCAATTAATTGTTGTGCCGTCCTATGGGCGGCACTTTTGCTGTCAGGGCGAGGTGGGCTATTCATTGCTGACGTGCCTAAAGAACCCATGCCAGGGTTGAGTGGGGTATCAGGCGATCAATGGTGTTAGACCGGTTTTCGGTAATAGCACCCATGCTCGCCGACAATTCCATGTGCCCTTCTTTAGGGTACGTGGGCGGCTAGTCTTTGTAGTCTTCTGGGTTTTTGGCGCTACTTCCCGTGGTTTCTTGGTAGGTGCGCAATTCGTGGCCAAATCGAACAGCATTTTCTCCAAACCGCTGAGCTATCAGGTCGTTTGCTTCAAGAAGCTTCTTGTTTGCTTCTGCTTTTCTGATGAGTGGGCTATTGATGCTGATTTCGTTTGTTTCGCTGCTTGGCGCAATATCAAACAAGGTCCCTTGCACTGGATCGTCATTAAAGCCGCTTACCCCAACGCCTACGAGGCGTAAGGGCTCCCATCCGTCCCAAACCTCATTGAGCATGCTGTAGAGCTCGGGAAGCCACGCAAGATCGTTAGTTCCGAGGTCGGCTTTATGCCGTTGGCAGGTGCGCACCGACAGATCTTCCTTTCGAACCTTAAGGTGAAGGGTGGTGCCCTCTATGCCTTTACGGCGCAAGCGTCTGCCCACTTTATGGGCCATAGTGGCAATGCGGGCCTGTAGCTCTTTTCTGTCGGTTAGGCTTATTGCAAAGCTGATTTCGTTAGAAACCGATTTTGCTGGCTCGTGAATGCTTGCCATGGCGGTGTCAATCCCTCGACAGCGATCCATCATCAGCTTTGTGTTCTTGCCAAAAACTTGTTTTAGCAATGCTGGATCCGCGTTAGCTACATCCCCTAATGTGCGTAAGTGGTAAGCGTTCAGCTTTTTTTGTGCCACAGGTCCAATCCCGCTCATTTCGGCAACGGGGAGGGGAGCTAAAAAAGCCGCCGACTCACCGGGGTACACCACGGTAAGACCGCGGGGTTTGTTCTGGTTTGAGGCAATTTTTGCCACCGCTTTCGATTCACCAAGACCGATCGAGCACGTAATGCCGAGTTCAGCAACGCGTTGTTGGATGCGTTTTGCTATGGCTACTGGGTGCTCGCGATTGGTCCTCGTTGGTGTGATATCGAGAAACGCCTCATCGATGCTCACCTGCATCAGGTGAGGTGATTCGTCTTGCAGAATGCTCATTACCTTCTGCGATAGTTCGCGATATCGATGGAAGTTGCCAGGTGTCCAAATGGCTTGTGGGCACAGGCGTGCCGCAGTGGATGAGGGCATGGCGGAATGCACGCCGAATGTACGTGCTTCGTAGGATGCCGTGGACACGACACCGCGCTTTGTGGGATCCCCTCCGACGATGACGGGTTTCCCTTTCCATTCTGGATGGTCAAGCTGCTCGACTGACGCAAAGAAAGCATCAAGATCCATAAGGAGTATGGCTGTTCCATTCCAGGGGCGCAGTGGGTGGCTATGTGGTTCGGCTTGAATCATGGCACCAGTGTACCAGTGAGTCCCTTGGAGCTACTGGATTGTTATATCTCTTGGGCTTGCCCAGCGCACCATGTGAATGGCTGTGTAGTGCGGGGATTCAGAAGCGTCAAGAATGCACGAAATAGCCGGATTAGCGTTCGCTAGCCAGGAAGAACAGGGCAAGGGTGCCAGGGCCCGAATGGGCGCCGATTACGGGGTCAACGTAGTTAACCAGGTATTTTGTGACGCCAAATTTTTTGGTTATAAGGCTTTGGAGATACTCGACATCTTCAATACAGTCGCCATGTGAAATGCCTACCACCTGATCGGCAACAGGGGCATTTGCTGTAGCTTCCATGTGTTCGACCAGGCCCTGGATGCTCTTTTTGCGTCCGCGTTTCTTTTCGAGGGGGATAAGATGGCCTTCGTTGTCGACATGCATCACCGGTTTGATTTTAAGCATGCTGCCAGCAAATGCAGCGGTTCGGGACACGCGTCCGCCGCGATAAAGAAACATCAGATCATCTACGGTGAACCAGTGAGCCAGATGTAGTTTGTTGTCGCGTACCCACGTAGCAACTTCAGCCAGGGAAGCACCCTTTTGTTTCATTTTTGCAGCATAGTACACAAGAAGGCCTTCTCCCATGGATGCTGCAAGCGTGTCAATGCATTCAATGGTACGCTCAGGAAAACGCGTGCGTAGGTTGCGGCTCAGGGTTTCTGTGGAATCGTAGGTACCGGAAAGACCGCTGGAAAAGCCCAGGTAAAGGATGTCTTTTCCCGATTCGAGAATTTCAGTGAGCAGTTTTTCTGAGTTGGAGAGATTCGGCAGTGATGTGGTTATTACCTTTCCTTCGCGCATCATAGTGTAAAACTGCTTCAGGTCAGTGGTTTCTCCTTTGAGGTAGCTTTGGTGCTGTACGCCGTCGACCATGAAGGTTAAGGGGAGGATTTCCAGTTCGAGCTCATCGATGAGAGCCTCGGTGAGGTTGCAAGAAGAATCGGTAACAATCTGATAAGGCATAGTGCGTCCTCCCCATAAAGATGCGTGTTTCTATGTAAGGGTAGCATATCGCTGATTGAGTAAAACGAAACTTTCACCTGCGCTTTGTTGGTTTATAGGGCGATTGTTGGTGGCGATTGCTTGGTTGCTGCAGACCGAATAGGGAAGTGCAAATAGCGAAGTTCTGCATTTCTCCATGGTCTCATTCAATTAGACTGCCGCCCGATGGAAATTTATGTTAGACGAGGTGATGTTGTTCGAGGAATGTTTCAATTAGCAGATTCACCTCAGTTGGTTTGTCGCTATTTGCGTTATGGCCAGCCCCCTGAACCCAGCAGACGGGAATGTTCTCGTCTGCCGCCCACTGCCGATTGTATCGAGCGGTAAATCCTGCCTGGTCTTCCTTCCCGCAGATAAGCAGTGTGGGGCAGCTGAGTTTATAGGTTTTGTTCTTTTCGATTTCCTGCGATAGCGCTTTATATCCATGGCTGACGAGCTTGCAGTACTCCATTTTGCGATAGGCAAGCATCATTCTTTTCATCGACGACTTCCCTTCGGCGGTTTCGGCACATCCGTTTGAGCCGGCCCAGAGGAGAAGCTGCCAGGGAAGGCATAGGTAAAGCAGAAACGTATGTTTAAGACTCCAAAGCTCCCATGAACGGTAATGGCTGCGCCCGAGAGGTGCGGAATCGATTGAAACGAAGGCCAGTGTTTTTTCGGGAAAGTATTTTATGAACGCCTGGGATACGTAGCCTCCCATGGATTGGCCGATGAGCACTGGGTTGCCGATATCCTCCGAGTTCAGGATGGCATCGAGCCATTCTGCAAGTTGCTGAATGCTCCAGTTGAGTTTAAACGGACGGGATGCTCCGTGTGATGGCGGATCCCATACAAATAGGTTAGCTTTTCCCTTGAAGTGCTCAATTTGATCTTTGAAAAGGTGATGATTGGCCGTAAGGCCCGGAAGGAAAACGAGCCATGGTTTCGATGGGGTTTTAGAGGCAGTGATCCAGTAGGTTATGGATCCCAGCTCGGTAGGAAACATTTTTTGAATCATGATGGCGCCTTAAAGAAGCGGTTTACGTTTAGGCGATTGTATCCCGTTTTGTCTAGCAACAATTTGTTGCTGGTTTCGCAGAATGCGGGGCATTACAGTGGGAAATGCCTGATAGCTCAATGAAAAGGGTGATAGCAATGAAGCTTAATGAAACGATAGCAGAAGCAAGAAAGCGCAAAGGACTCACTCAGGAACAGCTTGCGCAACAGCTCTATGTGACACGCCAGGCAGTTTCCCGATGGGAGCGAGGTGAAGTTGTTCCTGGAATCGACATGTTGAAGCTTATCGCTGTAACTCTCGAAGAGCCTATCGCCCACTTGCTTGACATGCCAGAGCATTATTGTGAAAGCTGCGGCATGATGCTCTCACCTGATGAGTATGGTACTGATAGCGACGGCGCCAAGACCGATCATTATTGTAAATGGTGCTTTGAGCAGGGGAAATACACCTACGAAACAACTATGGAGGCAATGATAGAAGATTGTGCGCCTCGCTTAGCGGAAAACGCCGGTATGACGAATGATGAAGCGGTATCGTTGATGGGTGCCGTGCTTCCCCATCTTCAGCGGTGGAGTGCTTCCTATGCGAACGAAACCCGAAACTAAGCTATCTGAATCATTTCCCGTTTTGTTTGCGGAGTAGGGGAGCTGTTTGGTTGATATCATTGAGCGAGTCATTTTAAGGGGTGCTTATGTCTGATTTGATATCGCTCAATATGGGGAATTTGACTGCTACAGTCGATCCTATGGGTGCGCAGCTGTACAGTCTGAAATTGAACCAAAGCGAGTATTTGTGGCAAGGCAACCCAGCTTTCTGGTCGCGCCGTGCACCAATTTTATTCCCTATAGTGGGCTCACTTCGCAATGGCAGGGCCGAATCTGCTCAAGGAACTTGCACCATGGGGCGCCACGGCATCGCTCGAAACTACGAGCATAGTATCGAGAGTAGGGACGAGTCTTCAGTAACATTCAAGTTGGCTAGCAATAAGGAAATGTTGGAGGCATATCCCTTTCGCTTCACGCTGAAAACTACGTATTCACTGGTTAGCGAACGAACGCTGTCTCAAACATTCTGTGTCACGAATGATGATTCTGCTCCAATGCCCTTTTGCATTGGAGGTCATCCAGCTTTCAACATCCCTGTTCCTGGTGCGGTAGGCGAATCGTTCGAGGACTACGTTCTGAAGTTCGAGAAGCCTTGGAATTGCATGCTGCCAACAATCGGGGAGGACGGCCTTATGCGTCGGGATGAGCTTCGTGAGTGCCCGGCTGGTGCCGACTTCGTTCAAATCAATCATCGTTGCTTTGATCATGATGCTCTGGTTTTTACCGATGTTCCTGAAAGAAGAGTGACTTTGTTGGGCTCAAAGAGTAAGCATGGAATTCAGATCGATTTTCCTGATTTTAGGTATTTAGGCGTCTGGTCAGCGGCTAATGATGCTCCCTTTGTTGCGCTTGAACCTTGGACGGGCCATACAACGGCATGTGATGAAGGGGATATTTTCGAAGAAAAGGCAGGAATGACTATCCTGCAACCTGGCGAATCTGATACGCGCACATTCAGCATTACCTTGTTCTAGATTCTCTCGCGCTTTTGTTCGGTGGCGGCTTTGATCGTCGTTTGATGGCCTGCGCTGGTTTTAGCTCTAACGGAGACTGCCGTGTCGTCTCTAGGGTCGAAAGGGGAGGGATCAAGGCTATAATTCCCTTTGATTCGACTTTACGGAGGAGGTGAGGCTGATGACAAGCAAACGTGCAAGGCATGTTTCCGCTAAAGGTGCGGTATGGCATATGTCTTCAGAACAGGCTACGTTAGCGAAAATGCCGAAGTACAACGGCTACGCCTGCGGCTACGGTGCTCACGGCAATGCGAAATACCATCGTGCAAAATCGAAACGTGCTTGGAAAGCGCAGATGCAAAAGGAAGGAGCCTCTCGGGGCTCCTTCCTTTTGCGGGCTATGTGCTGTGGGGGTTGCGGCTTTAGTGGTCGCTCTTCCTCATATTGATATACTCGATAAGCTCGCTTCGCTTGTGGATGTTCACCTTTTCATATATATGGCGAATATGGGTATTTACGGTATGGGGCGATATCGCCAGCTTGTTTGCGATGTTCGATGCGGTGTTTCCTCGCGCGATAAGCTTGAGGATTTCGCCTTCGCGTTCCGACAGCGCGAATTCGTCAATGATCTGATTGCAAACAATATCAACCTGCGCTGGGCTTGCCGGTGCGCTGATCAAGTGGACAATGTTTGATTCGCGTTTGCTCATAGGTACCTGCGCTATAGCAATAAGGCAAATGAAGCCGAGGCAGGTGTAGGTCACTACGTCGCTGGAAGCTAGCCCGTTCCTTTTGTAGAAAACTGCCAGTGCGTTGCCCATGGCAATGCCCATGCGCGCGCACCCGATTGAGAGTGCGAAAGAAATGGTGGGCGGGAAGAACCCTCGTTTAACCAGGATTCCGAAGTACACAACCAGCGATATCTCAAGCACGCACGAGATAACCAGGCTCATAAGGAATGCTGGGGTACTGAACATGTCGTCTGCGATAAAGAGGCAGAAGGCAAGAATGGTGAGCACCAAGAACCAAGGGAATTTTTGGAAGGAGTGGGGGATGATTAGCGGCCAACCCACTTGGGCTCGCGCTTTTCTACGAATGCGGCAGGGCCTTCGATGCCGTCTTCGGTCTTCTCGAGGAAGCGATATGACGCGTCGCAGTAGCGCATTGCATCTTCTTCGCACATCTGGTCAGATGCATGTACCAGGTACTTGGTCCACTTCAGAGTGAGAGGAGCGTTCTTCAGGCGCTGCTCAGCGAGCTCGATAGCCTTGTCCATAACCTCTTCAGCGGGAACAACATAGTTGATCAAACCAAGCTTCTGAGCTTCGTCAGCCTTGATCTTCTTACCGGTGAGCAGGAGTTCCATGCAGTCCTTGCGGTTGATGTCGCGAGCGAGGTGAACGATACCGCCGGTAGATGCGATGATGCCCAGACCAACTTCGGTGCAACCGAACTTAGCGCGCTCAGAAGCAACAACCATGTCGCAGGAAAGAGCGATTTCCATGCCGCCGCCAGCTGCGGAGCCGTTGCAAGCTGCAATAACGGGCTTGGAGCAGGTGCGAGCAGTAAGACCGCCGAAACCATGCTCGGTTACGGTCTGGCATTCGCCGCCTTCGGAGAGCTCGGAGAGGTCCTCGCCAGCGCAGAATACCTTGCCAGTGCCGGTAACGATGATTGCGCGAACAGCCGGATCGGTTTCGGCGTTGTTCATGATGTTTTCCATGGCCTTGGAAGTTGCTCCGTTAAGCGCATTTGCCATATCGGGGCGATTGATGCGAATGATCAGCAAGCCGTCTTCGCGAAGTTCCGATACAACCGTATCAGTGCCATAGTAATCAGCCATTGTGTTCTCCTTTGTTGTGTGGCTGTGACGTAAGGCCGATCCCCGCTTACTTAAAAGCTCTAAACCTCACGTCGTTGATTCAATAGTAGATATGAACACGTTCTAGAACATCACTAGGCTTCTATGAGCCTTACGATACGTATAATCAAACCCATCATTACTTTTTAAGTAGTGGGTCTGATTTGGGGTTTTGATGTGCCTTGAAGCGATTTTGGGCGTATGGTTCGAGGTGGGCTTCCTCTTTGCGTTAGCTTTGCCATTATGGCAATTGGGGAAGGTGCTACGTTAGTAATGGCAATCATGGGACTTAACCTACTGGGAGCGGTTCCGCTTTATGCCTCACTGTTTGTCTGATTTCCGCGTTGGATTGGCGCTATGTGACTTATCCAAGGCGTTCCGCCCTGCATGCTTGCTATGCGCTGACTCTGAGCTGGGTTTGCTTGGAGAAAACTAAATAGGCGAGGGTGTTTGCTCATTGCCTTCATTCATTATTTGCCACAGTTGCAATAAACGACCATCGGCTTGAATTGTTGTTTCGATATACGCAAAGAAGGCAGCCGTAATGGCTGCCTTCTTTGTTGGGGAGTTTGCCTCTAGGGCGAGGCTATTTCGTGAAGCGTTTGGTTGAGATTATTCTGCTTTAGCGTTCTCTTCTGCCTGCTGCTTTAGCTCGAACTTCTTGCCACGAGTGCGTGCGCACATCGACACACCGCCTCCCAAGGCGATAAGAGCAATTACATTTGGCAGAACCATCAGCTGATTGAACATGTCGGCGAGTTCCCACACCAGGTCGTTGGAGAGGATGCAGCCCACGAAAATGAAGCACAGGGCAATAACGCTGAACACAGGTACGGCTTTTTTACCGAACAGATAGTTAACGTTGATCTTTGCGAACAGATTCCAGCTCAGGATAGTGGAGAATGCGAAGAACAAGAGGCAAATTGCGACGAATACGTTGCCGCCAGTTTCGCCGAACAGGCTGCCGAATGCGATCTGGGCCATATTTGTTTTGTCGATGCCGTCGTAAATACCCTGAGCAAGAGCGCCGTCGCCGGTATACAGAACGGTGATAACTACCAGGGCAGTGATGGTAACAACAACAAACGTGTCAACGAACACTGCGATGAGTGCCAGAACGCCCTGTTCATGGGGGTTCTTCACATTCGCCATAGCGTGAGCGTGAGGGGTGGAGCCCATGCCTGCTTCGTTGGAGAAGAGACCACGCTTAGCGCCCTGAGAAAGAGCTGCGATGATGCCGAAGGTAACGCCGCCAAGCTCTGCGTTGGGATTAAAGGCGAATTCGAAGATCAGGAAAAATGCGTCGCCTACGTGAGAAGCGTTTGCGATAAGAACTGCGATACCGCCGATCAGATATACGATAGCCATAAAAGGTACTACCTTTTCGGTTACCGATGCCAGGCGGGACAAGCCACCCAGGAAGATGAAGCCGGCGAATATTACGATGATGATGCCCACCAGCCACGTGGGGATACCGAATGCGGTGTTCATCGTGGATGCGATGGAGTTCGACTGAACCATGCAGCCCATGAAGCCCAGCGCCAAGATGATGGCGACTGCAAAGAATCCAGCCAAGAAAGTGCCGAATTTGCCGTGGAATGCGGTCTTGATGTAATAAACAGGACCGCCATGCACTGTGCCGTCTGCGTCAACTTTGCGCGTTTTCTGCGCCAATACCGCTTCTGCGTAGTTGGTTGCCATACCAAGGAATGCGATGAGCCACATCCAGAAGATAGCGCCTGGGCCACCAATGAGGATTGCGCCGCAGGCACCAACAATATTGCCGGTACCAACCTGTGCTGCAATTGCGGTTGCAACAGCCTGGAATGAGCTCATGCCGCTCTTGTGCTTTTCGCCGTTCAGGTTGAATCCACCAAAGAGTCGCTTAAGACCTTCGCCAAAGCAACGAACCTGCACAAAGCGGGTGCGAATAGTGAAGAACAGGCCCGTACCGATAAGCAGGACAATCAATACGTAGTTCGACAGGTACGAGTTGATGGTTTGGACGATTAACAGCAATTCATCCACGTTGGGTAACCTCCTAGGGTTCTTGTTTGGAAAACCCTAGGGAAACCTTGAATAAGATAAGGGGCGGATTGAAACCCGTCTCTGTCCTTTTGCCTGAGAGATTCAGCTTCAAAACCGTTCCACTGATTGGGAACGTCTGGCTTGAAGCCTTGCACCGTCGGCACTCATTTAAGAGATTCTCCAGAGTTTTCTCCACTTTCGGTTTCGTGTTTGATTCCAAAAGCTTCACGGAAATATGTTGTGGGGGTGATTATGCGCGTCTTGTTTCGTGTGCGCAATAACTTTTTTACGAAATAGCGACAAAAGAGTAACAAGCTTCGTTTGAACCTGTTTTTTACTCGGTGAAAGGTGTCTGGCCCTTAGCTTTGTTTCGGTCATGTTTCGTTTTTCTGCTCAAATTTTGTTTCTACTTTGCTGCTGGGTCGCACCGACGACAAAACTTTGTGCGATGCCGCGCATTGATTTTGGGTGTTGTTTATATGACCCAGAACCCAAAACATCCGCAGGCGATGCCGAGCAAAGCGCCCGCTATAACATCGCGGGGAAAATGCACGCCAGCAAGTACGCGTACCAATGCAAGGCAGACCCCTAACGCTAAGATCAGCCATCCAACCAGGGGTAGAGGGCATGCTGCCAAGAAGGTTACACCGATTACGAAAATGGAAAACGCATGTCTGCTCGGAAACGATTTGCCTTTGGTGTCTTTTGCGATTACTGGTGGAAGGGCGAATACTTCGTAGGGGCGTGGGGCGTTAAGCAGGGCGCGTAAAAAACTAACAGCGGCGAAACTTACCGCGGGAACGAGAATCGCCTTTGGAAGCAAGGGGTCGAATCGTCCTTCAAGCAATGCCGCTGCTCCGTTGTGGAGCATGAGCCACAGAAGAAAGCATGGGTAAGCGAGATAGATTGCGTAGGTGATGATTTTATTGGTGGTAATAACGATTTTTGCCTGCGTAGGGTGGCTATGCAGGAACCCCGTCATTTTCTTGTAGGTTTCTTTATTCATGGTAGGCATTGTACTTGATGGCCCGATTTCTTGGGATGTTCCTTGCGGCTTGTCAGGTTTTTATTGCCTATGAGGTTTTGGCCTTTTGGCCGCTTGTGTGTCGTTACAATAATGCGGAATGATCGGAGGTTGTGTTGCTAGATTCGCTGTACACCTTGCTCGGTAAGCTCGAATGTGAACACGCTCTCTCGCGTGGTGAATGGGAGCAGCTTATTTCGTGCCGTACCCCTGACCTTGCGAAAGATATGAAATCTCGCGCTTGCGCATTGAGGGACGAGCGCTATGGCAAAAGAGTGTTCAAGCGCGGTTTGATCGAATTCACTAATTATTGTAAGAATGATTGCTTTTATTGCGGTATTCGTAGAAGCAATAAGCTTGCGAATCGGTACCGCCTTTCCGAAGAAGAAATTCTTCAATGTTGCAAACGGGGCTTTGAGCTTGGTTTTCGTACATTCGTACTTCAGGGTGGGGAAGACCCGTATTACACCGATGCCCGTATGGTTTCCATCGTCTCTTCGATTCGCGAAGCATATCCGGAGTGTGCGATAACGCTTTCAGTTGGTGAGCGCTCCGAGGAGTCGTATCGCGCACTTCGTGCTGCAGGAGCTGATCGATATCTGCTGCGCCACGAAACTGCAGACCCCCATCATTATGGTCTGCTGCACCCGAATGAGATGAGCCTCAGTTCTCGCAAGAAATGCCTAATGGTTTTACGTTCCCTTGGCTATCAGGTAGGTAGCGGTTTTATGGTTGGATCGCCGGGCCAAACCGCCCGGTGCCTCGCCGAGGACATGGTGTTTCTGCAGGAGCTCAAGCCCCATATGATTGGTATTGGCCCTTTCGTTCCGCACAAGGACACGCCATTTGCCCATGAATCCCAAGGTGCGCTTGAACTTACGTTGTTTATGCTTTCAGCGTTGCGTTTAGCGTTTCCCGATGCGCTCATTCCTGCAACTACCGCGCTGGGAACCATTGCTCCAGATGGTAGGGAGCAGGGAATCCTGTCCGGTGCCAATGTTGTGATGCCTAACCTTTCGCCGGTTGCGCATCGCAAAGACTACAGCCTCTACGATAACAAGATCTGCACAGGCGAAGAGGCCGCCGAATGCCGTTGGTGCCTTGATATGAGGATGGATCGTATTGGCTATCAAGTTGTCGAAGATCGCGGCGACTCTCTGGTGAACTAAAAGAACGGGTGAAGTCATTCTTTTAGTTGAGCTACGGCGCAGTCGATAAAGTGACGCGTTGCTGGCGCGCAGGTTTTCAGTGAAGAGGCGGCAATACCGAAAAGGATTGACTCGGGTGGCTCAATAGGGACAAGAGCCAGGTTGAAACCGTATTTTTTAACAGCAAGGCTGTTGATTATGGTCATTCCCATCCCTGCTTCGATCATTCCCAGGGTTGCTACGGTTTCGATTGTTTCGTAAGCGATGTTCGGATTGAGGCCGTGGCGTGAAAGTACTCCCGTGGTATCAATGTCCTGGCCTTTGCCAGGCATGATGAATGCCTCGTTAGCGCATTCTTCGATGGGGTAGTTTTCCTCCGTCGCAAGCGGGTGGTTCAGGGGCAGTGCTGCGACCATTGGATCTCGCGCGAGGGGGATCCAATCGTAGGTAAGTGAGGGCTCATAGCTCATAAACCCAACGTCGGCTTCTTTGGAATCGAGCCATGCGGTTATTTCCTGATGAATGCCCTCCATGATGCGAACTTCAATGTTGGGATATCGTTCGTGAAATGCTTTAATGACGCCCGGTAGCCAATGGGCGGCAACGCTTGGATAGGATCCGATCGTCACTTGGCCGATTGCCAACCCTTTGATTTCGGAACTCACCTGCAGGAGTCGCTCCTCTTCTTGGATTACGGCGCGTGCTGCGGGCAAGATGCGTGAGCCTTCGGATGTGGGCTGAACGCCGTGCGAGTTGCGTTCGAGTACCGAAAAACCCAGATCGCGTTCAAGAGCAGTAATCAATTGGCTCACCCCAGATGGAGTGTAGTTGAGCGTTTTTGCCGCTTTGGAAAGGCTGCCCCGATCAACGGCTTGAACGAAAGCGCGGTAACGTGATGTATCCATGTGTGCTTCTATCTTTTAGTATTACTTAACGCCTATATAATAGATTACTGTTTTACTAATTGGAAAGAGCGATATATAACAGTATCCATCGGGCAGCAAGTTGCCTTTTGCGGGATGGTAAACCCCGCTGGTGATGTTGCCGATATCGGGATAATCCCGAATCAGAGGGTACAGGGTAAGAGCTTTATCGTCTGGTCGTGTGCGCCCCGCCGCAAAGCGGCGGGGTTTCTTTTTATTCGAAGCAGCTTAATGTTGGGTTTTGTGGTTTACGTTTGGCGTGTTTTGTTGTGCGGCAAATAACGGAAATCGTATTGTCCCCGTATGCAGCTTTCGCGCGTTTCGCGAACTATGCGAAGAGCCGCTAGAGCGTCTGCAACCTTGCTATACTTACGAAGTTATCTGCGTTTCAACCTACATTAGTAAGGAAGTGCTTCATGGATTGCCGTTCTCTGTATGACCTCTGGTGCGAAAAGGTTACTGACCCTGAGCTCCAGGCTGACTTGAAGGCAATGGACGAATCTGGTGATGAAGCGGTAATTGAAGATGCGTTCTATCGTACGCTGGAATTTGGTACGGCAGGTCTTCGCGGTGTTTTGGGGGCTGGCACCAATCGCATGAATATTCATACCGTAGGCCAGGCTACTCAGGGTATTGCCAATTTTATTAATGGGCAGGCGAACGATGGTGAGCCTGGTACTGTTGCTATCTGCTATGACTCCCGCATCAATTCCCAGCTATTTGCTCATACTGCAGCAAGTGTTTTGGCTGCCAATGGCATCAAATCATATGTGTATCCGCGTCTTCAGCCCACGCCCGCGTTGTCATTCGCTACACGCTATTTGGGGTGCGCTATTGGCATTAACGTTACGGCAAGCCATAACCCCAGCAAATACAATGGCTACAAAGTTTACGGTCCTGATGGTTGTCAGATTGCCTCTGAGATTGCCGATGCAATCACGCAGGCAATTGAAGGTGTCGACATGTTCGACGACGTGCGCACTATGCCTTTCGAGGATGCTCAGGCTGCAGGTCTTGCAACATATATTCAAGAAGAAGTGCTCGATGCCTTTCTCGATGCCGTATATGACCAGCATGTAGAGCAGGAACAGTCGGATTTGCGCGTAGTATACACGCCTTTGAATGGTACGGGCTTGGAGTGCGTAACGCGCATTCTGGAACGCATTGGTGTTACTGATGTTCATGTGGTTGAAGAGCAGTCGAAGCCCGATGGCAATTTCCCGACGTGCCCTTATCCCAATCCTGAGATTCGTGAAGCCCTGGAATGCGGTATTTCGCTGTGCGAGCAGGTGCACCCCGATCTGCTTCTTGCGACCGATCCCGATGCAGACCGTGTGGGCATTGCAGTGAAAGATGGCAATGATTACCAGCTTCTTTCCGGCAATGAGGTAGGTGTGCTGCTTCTTGATTTTATTTGCCGCATGCGCAAGGAAAATGGAACATTACCTGAGCATCCTGTGGCGGTTACCACTATCGTATCTACGAGTTTGGTAGACCCTGTAGCTGCTAAATATGGCGTTGATATGCGCCGCGTGCTTACCGGGTTCAAGTATATTGGCGGTGTGATCGCTGATCTTGAGCAGCAGGACGAAAAAGAACGTTTCATTTTCGGGTTCGAAGAAAGCTACGGCTATCTTGCTGGCACTCATGCACGTGATAAAGATGCCGTGGTTGCCTCTATGCTTATTTGCCAAATGGCTCGTTATTACCGTACGTTGGGTAAGAACCTTTACCAAGCGATGCAAGATATCTATCGCGAGTTTGGCTTCCACCACAACCGGACCGTCTCTTATGCATTCGAGGGTTCTGCGGGTGCCGAGACCATGGCTTCTATCATGGCTGGTTTCCGCAGCCAGCCACTTTCCGAGATTGCAGGGTATAAGGTTGAACAATTCCTCGATTACCAACAAGGAGTTGGCGGTTTGCCTTCTGCGAATGTGCTCGAATTTGATCTTGAACAGGGTAATAAAGTCATCGTCCGCCCCAGTGGCACTGAGCCTAAAGTGAAGGTGTATCTGTTCACTGTTGGAGAAAGCGCATCTGAGGCAGAAGCTCTTGCCGATGCTTTGTCTGGCGCTATGGCTGTTTTCATGAAATAAGGCTTGTCATGGCGAAGGAAAAAGATACATACTCGCTGATTTCTGTCGATGTTGCACCCGAAGAAGAGGTTGTGCGCGTTGATGCTCATGGCGTGCATCGAGGCATTTCTTCCGACCCTCAGGAGGTCGCTTCTCAGCTAGATGGAAGGCGGCAGCGGAGTGATTTGACGGCTTCTTCCGGGGAAAGGTTTTCTTCGTCGAATGCTGTTGATTCGGATGAGTCCATCTTGTCTGATGAAGCTTTAAAAGAACCCGTTGAAACCGACAGCTATGACGGTAGCGATGATCTAGAGGGTCCCGTTCCCATGGCTGGGATGCAGCGCGTTATCATTGCGGCAGTGGTGGTGTGCTTGGTGGCATTCATCGTTTATTTCGCTGTTATGCACGGTTAGCCTCAAGGAGGACTAGTGTTTGCAACCGATGAAACCCCCAAAGCTAAGAAGGGGGTAGTTTGGCTAATCGCTTTGGCTGCGCTTATGGCCTTGATTGCAATTGGTCTGGCTGTTGCGTTTGCCTTCAATTCCGCTTCGGAGCTGCATAGCTTTGCGGCTCAGGACGACAAAGAGGCTATAGAGGCGGCTTCGAGCAATAAGCCGACGGTTACCAACGCAACGACGCAGGTGATCAATTTGGTTGGGCTTATGGGTCTTTCGGCCGAAGATGCGGTTCAGAAAATTGGGCATGGTGCTGCAGTGCAGGACGAAGCCCCTATGAGTTCCGTGGGCTTCACGGATGAAGAGACCGTTGTGCTTACCGACGAAAAGGGAGATGCCCTTTCTGGTACACCTACCGTCACATTGGGTTTTGATAGCAATGGGACAGTTACGGCGGCATCGTATAGCGCTCCTACCTCATTGCTCGGATACGGTAACCTCTCTTTTTCTGATGCCGTAGAAGAGTTTCATATTGTAGAAAAGCTGCTTGGAAAGGTGGGCCTTCCTGGCGTGGAGGAGGGGAGCGTTGCGCTGCCTGACCGCAAGGAGTATTCAACGTATGGGCCCGACCGTAAAACGCTAACTAGCGAAACGTATACCTTTAGCGGTACGGCGCAGTCGGAAGATTCGTCTTATTCTTGGACGGTAACGCTTATCTACGACTACGACGAGGCGAATTCCACTGGCAACCTGGCGAATACCGTCAAGAAGGTAGCCGTTTCCATCATGCGCGAATAGCTTTACCTAAAGATTCTTTCTATCTCTAAGTTGACGAAACCAGCCACAAGCATTTTACTGTGGCTGGTTTTTGTTATAGGGGTACTTATTAAGCCGTTAATCTCTTTCGGCTGCCCTTCTTGGCTATTTAATGCCGATATTAGCTGCCAGCTAATGAAATAAAACTCCAAGCCTTTTATTGTTTTCGCAGTTAAACAAGCGCTTTGCGTAAGGCGCAAGAACCTGTGAAAGGAATATGTATGAATAATCAAAACTCGAATCCGCAGCATCCTCAACCTGCTCAGCAGATGCCGCCTATTCCGCAATCGAAATCCGGGATGGCTATTGCCGGTTTCGTTTCGGGCATCATTGCACTGCTCACTTCGTTTTTGCCAATCATCAATAACTTCTCGTTCTTCCTTGCGATACTTGGTTTGATTTTCGGAATTGCTGGTATGGTCGGTATCTCGAAAGGCAAGAAAAGCGGTAAAGGCCTTGCGATCGCAGCCATCGTTATTTGCGTTGTGTCAGGCGCAGTGGTGCTTGGGACGCAGAGTATGTACAGTGCCGCATTGGACAGCGCGACATCTTCAGCAGCCACCACTTCAACAAGCGTTTCTTCCACTGCTAGCACCGAGTCGACGGCAGCGTCTAACTCTACTTCTGGAGGATCTTCGGCTGCGGATTCTTCGGTGTCTGCCGAATATCGCAATGCGCTTGCAAAGGCTCAGCAATATAGCGATATGATGCACATGTCGAAGCAGGGCATCTACGATCAGCTTACTTCCGAATATGGCGAGAAGTTCCCTTCCGATGCCGCCCAGTACGCCATCGATAACGTTGAAGCCGATTGGAATGCGAATGCGCTTGAAAAGGCAAAGCTGTATCAGGATCAAGGAAGCATGTCCAAATCCGCTATCCACGATCAGCTCACCTCTCAGTACGGTGAACAGTTCACGGAAAGCGAAGCAGATTACGCTATTGCCAATCTGTGATGAGGGGTTCTTTTAGGTATCCTTGCGTTCCGCAAACTTCTTTGGCTGTCGCTAAAATGGTTAGGGGAAAACGGAAACACTGCGTAAGGAGGAAATGTCGCGTGAGGGAACCATTAACCGAGGAGCTGCTTAACGAGCTGCTTTCCTCTCCTGATCCCAACAGTTTCCTCTCGAGCGCAAATCCTTCAAGCCGGTCGTTGGCTGAATACCTACAGCAGCTTCTTGACGAGAAAGGACTTGAGCGTTCGAAGGTTGTTCGTGAAGCTGGCTTGAACGATACGTTTGGTTATCAAATTTTCAAGGGAACACGGAAGGCTTCTCGGGATAAAGTGCTGCAGCTGGCTTTTGCCATGCATCTAGGCCTTCGGGAGACCGACCGCCTCCTGCAGGCAGCAGGAGCAAATGAGCTTTATTGCAAAAATCGACGTGATGCCATTATTATCTTCGCAGTACAGAAGGGCTATACCCTTCAAAAGGCCAACGAAGAACTGTATCGTTTTGGGGAAGAAACCATCTGCTAAATGCCTCTTGGTACTGAAATAGTTGAAAGCGATTCGCAGAAAGAACGCGAGCACTCTAACGGCCCTGTACCCCAAAAGGGGGAACAGGGCCGTGTTTGCTCGCATTATTGTGCACATGATGATGAGCTGTCGGCCTTTTTGTTGCTTGTTGAATCCGATAACCATTATCGCGTTGATGAGGTTATGAAGAAGTCGGCATCCGAGGTGACTGAAAAGGTAACCTTCGTTGCCGATAACCATGTTGAGCGGGGTCCTTACATACGAAAGTATCTTAAGTTTTGCCCAGGAGTTGGTTCAGCCTATGCTGCTATTCATCAGGCTCAAGAACGGGGTGCGTATCTTCCCCATTTGCCTCGAATATATGCTGTCTACCAACTGAAAGACGAACTTGTTGTGGTTATGGAGTACCTGCAGGGTGAAACTTTGCAGGATGCTGTGCTTCGTTGTGGCCCCTCGTTTCAGTTGGCGCAAGAAGTGTTCCCCCAGGTGTGCGAAGCTGTTCGTGAACTTCATGAGTGCTTTAACCCTTCCTTGATTCATCGTGATCTGAAACCAGCGAATATCATTCTTTCAAATGACAAGGTGTTCCTGATCGATTTCGGAATTGCCCGAGTGTATCGTAACGGCGGTACCGCCGATACCTCCCACCTGGGTACGCGTGCCTATGCTCCTCCGGAGCAATACGGTTTCGGGCAAACTGACGCACGAAGCGATGTATACGCTTTGGGCATGGTCTTGTTTTATTGCCTGACTGGACGTACTGCCGAAGTGGCTGATCGGGAGTCTGCTTTCGCTCATCCGTTGGTGCCCGGGGAGTATCGTTCGATCATTGAGCGTGCTTGCGCTTTTGATCCCTGCAATCGCTACGGCTCGGTTGAAGACCTGCAGCGTGCTTTCGCTCTTGCAACCGATAGGCAGGTACGTGATTTCGGCGATGTCACCGAGGCAGTTGAGAGCAAAGCGAGTAGGCTTGAGCCTCGTTGTCTTCGCGGGAAGCGTATTGCCTCTGGGGGAGGCGTTCTCTCCTCGCTCGTACAGAGAATACCCATTCCCCTAGGCTTAGCCTGGAATACGCTTCTCTGCATAGCTTGGCTTTTCGTGGTTGCCGTAAGCGTAGGTAATTGTTTATGGCCGAGTTCAGATGTTCCCGAAACTGGTTATCCGTTATGGTTCCGTGTAGTTGAGTACTTCGTTTTTCTGACTCCTGCATCAGCCTGTGTTGCCTATGAGCTTTCTGATAGGCGGTTGCTGTGGCGGAAATATCCCATGCTGCGTCGCTTGCCCTTATATGCCGAAGTGCCGATAGTGGGGATTGCTATTCCGTTCTTCTTGGCAGTTGTCATGACTTTGCTGTCTGGGATTGCGGGAGTATGATGGTATTCGTTAAGCAGTAGCGAAAAATATTTTCTTGAATATCGTCTTTTTCGTTTACTTGCAACGAAAACATGGTATTCTATTAAAGCTGATTTCAAGAGAAGCCAATTGCTTCCACCTGGTTCGGCGCCGCAAGGTTGCTGATGGGTCATATGAATATAATCTTGCTAAGCAAGAATTCGTGTGACCTGCAATCGTGTGATCGCAGGTTTTTCTTTTTTCAGCGTATAAAATGGTTCGTGCATGGTAGCACCGAAACAGAGAAAGAAGGAGGTGGGCACCATAGCAGCTCAAGAACCAAGGCTCAATGAGGCTATCAGGGTCAAGGAATGTCGCCTGATTGGCTATGATGGGTCGCAGTTGGGGATCTATCCTATCGAGCAAGCCCAGCGCATCGCCGATGATGAGGGCTATGACTTGGTTGAGATCGCACCTCAGGCAAAGCCGCCAGTATGTCGCATCATGGACTACGGTAAGTTCAAGTACGACCAGGCTATCAAGGCCAAGCAGGCGCGTAAGAACCAGAGCAAGATCGAAACCAAGGAAATGAAGTTCCGTCCCAAGATCGATGTGGGCGACTACACCACCAAGAAGAAGCATGTAATTCGCTTCTTGGAGGCAGGTTCCAAGGTTAAGATCACCATCATGTTCCGCGGTCGCGAAATGTCTCACCCTGAACAGGGTTTGAGCATTCTGGAGCGTCTGGCGGACGATCTTAAGGATGTAGCGGTCATCGAAAACCAGCCTAAGATGGAAGGCCGCAACATGCATATGCTAATCGCTCCGTTGCCTACGACGGTGAAGAAAAAGAAGGACGAACAAGGGAAGGACAACTAATGCCCAAGATGAAGACTCATTCCGGCACCGCTAAGCGCTTCCGCGTAACCGGCTCCGGTAAGATCATGCGCGCTAAGGCTTACAAGTCTCACATCATGACCAAGAAGAGCCAGAAGCGTAAGCGTAATTTCCGTCACGAAACTGAGGTAGCTGCTGCAGATCAGAAGGTAGTAGCTCGTAACCTTGGTCTTCGCTAATCGATATAAGTAATAGGAGGAAACAAGTATGCCTCGTGTAAAGCGTGCTGTATCCGCTCATAAGAAGCGCCGTACCGTTCTGAACCGTGCAAAGGGTTACTACGGTGCAAAGTCCCGTTCCTATCGTGCTGCTAAGGAACAGGTTCAGCATTCGCTGCAGTACCAGTACCGCGATCGTCGCAACAAGAAGCGCGAAGTTCGTCGTCTTTGGATCACCCGTATCAACGCTGCTGCTCGCATCAATGGTCTTTCTTACTCTGTTTTCATGAACGGTCTTAAGAAGGCTGGTGTCGAGCTCGACCGTAAGGTGCTCTCCGACATGGCTATCAACGATCCTGAAGCATTTGCTTCTCTTGTTGAGGTTGCTAAGAAGGCTCTGTAATGCCAAAGCCCGTCGCATGGCGGGCTTTCTTTTTTTGCCCCGCTAAACAGTGGGGCTTTTTTATTTGGCTGACTTAAATGTGGTCGGCGGTTCTTCACGGGTGATCTTTAGGATGTTAGAGTTCAGCTTACGGGAGCTTCGATGAAGGAAAGGACCCGCCTTGAACTCGCTTGCGAATCCGCCCACCAAAGTATCCGAAGATGGTTCTAGCATCCGCGAGCCTATGACTTGCCGTCATTGGCTGATCATTGCTGCAGGGGTGCTTATTGCTTTTGGTCCTTGTGCTTTGGTTTATAACGTCTGGTCTATCTTCGTTGTCCCTGTTTCGTCTTCACTCGGTGTGGCTTCAAGTCAATTTACGTTCTTTATTACCTTGGTCTACCTTGTTGGCGGCATTGCCGCTCCATTTGCGGGTAATCTTCTTCAGAAGCATGATCTTCGGATTGTCCTTTCCGCATCGGTCGTAATGGTCGCATTGGGTCTGTTCCTTTGCTCATTTTGGGACCGTATTTACTTGTTCTATGTATCGGGCGTTCTGGTTGGCTTTGGAATCGTTTCTTTGATGTTCCTTGCTATTCCCACTCTTATCAATCGATGGTTTTCGGAACGTGCGGGCCTGTTTATGGGAATATGTTTCGCCATGTCTGGGGTCGGTGGTGCGGTTTGGAGCATGGTTGGTGGCTTGATTATCGATGCCTTATCTTGGCGTGTCGCTTATCAGGTGTTTTCTGCATTGGTTCTTGTTATTGGTCTGTTTGCAACGCTTGTTTGCGTACGCAGTTACCCTGATGAAGTTGGATTACGTCCATTTGGAGCAAGGCTTTCGAGCGGGGATGCTTCTTCGGTACATAATGGGGAACGACCAAGGGTATGCGGCGTTTCTGCGTCGGTTATGTTCCGCTCGCCCGTGTTCTACTTGTTGATTTTATCTATGGGCATATTTAATTCACTTACGGTGACGGTGAACCTATATGCCACGTACATCCATCATCTTGGGGCATTGGCGTTGGCTGGTATAACTCCAGAAGGAGCCATGATGATGGCATCCGTTATCGCATCTTGTTTAATGGCTGTTTCTGCTGGTAGTAAGGTTTTGCTCGGAGCGATATCCGACAAGAGCATGATAGGTGCGCTTGCTATTGCCTTTGTGGGCGGTGTGGTCAGTATATGCTGCATGTGGTTTGGGTCGTCTTCGCCTGAAATCATTATGTTAGGCGGTGCTCTTGGCGGTGTTCTTTATGCCGCTTTTGACGCCTTGGCTCCTTCTATTACCCGACAGATCGTAGGTCCTAGGGATTACACCATCATTTACTCGCGTGTAGCTGTTGTTGTTAACCTTGCTGGCGCTGCGGCGGCAACCGTGTTTGCTGCGGTTGCTGAGGCAAGCTGGGAGGCTGAATGGGCGATGTCGTTACTATTGGTTGCTGTTGCTTTTGTGAGCTGTGTTGCAGCGGTTCGCCTTGGAAAGAATCTTGAACAAACGATTGGGTAGGTTAGGTTTGTCCATGGTGTCAGCGGCTTTGCGAGGATCGTCATGCAGTATTGGTAAGGTGGCTGCAACTATCCTTAAGTTGCTTGGATAGGTGAAATTTGGATACTCGCGATTCAGCCGCTAGGGTTTATTGGCTGACTGCTTTATTGTTGCGGTGAATGATGGTTAGTTGCGCGCTTATCGCCAAGGGTCTTTTTCGAATTCTGCTGCTTTTAACGTGCCGTCGTGGTAATCCGAGTAGGGGTCGTACAGGTCATCGTCTTCGTTGGCTGCGCGAATTACGCTGTTTGGCAAATCTGGGGCTGTGCTGGCGTCTCTCTTCTGCGCTGATACTTGAGCGCTAGTTTTGTTTTCAGCCGCCTTGTGCTTTTGGGCGCCTTTTGCTTGGGGAAGGGGCGTGAAAGTGGGGCGCAAGGTGTAGCGCTTGGCGCTGGTTTCGCTATCATTGAATGTCACGGAATTATTCCCCTTTGCGCTCGGGTTGTTTTAACAAGCTTCGCCACTGCCCTGCAGTAGCAAAGCGCTATTTGGCTATGGGGAATTATACGATTGCGGCGCTCTGTTTGCGAAGCGCTCCCTTTAAGAAAGGAGACCTATGAAGGTCGAGCAGATCAAGGACAATGGCGAAGAGGTGCGTCTGCGCGTCTCTGCTTCAGCAGCTGAAATGAGCAAGGCTTTCACCGACGGCTTGGATGCCTTTGTCGTTCAGTATCAGATGGATCAGCTTGAAGGCGAATCTTCATTGGAGAAGATCAACAACGCTTTGGGTGAAGAAGATGGGAAAGCTGCAGTTTACAACGCGGTAATCAACTATCTGGTTCCCTTTGCATTGGAAAAGCAGGGAACTATGCCGGTATCGACGTATGGCATTGAATCTGATGAAACCCCCGAACCCGATAAGATGTTCTCATTCGATATGACGGTTCTGGTCAAGCCTGAATTTGAACTTTCCAGCTATAAGCCCGTGAAGGTTGAGATCGAGCCTAAGCCTGAGGTTAACGAGGCGGATATCGATGAGCAGATTAGCATGCTGGTTCGTCAGTTCTCTGCTGCTCAGCAGGGCGTTCAACCCGATGATGATTCGCTTCAAGTTCCTGAGGTCACCGATGAATGGGTTGCCGACAATATGAGTCCCATGGGAATTGCGACGGTGACTGAGCTGCGCGATCGTTTCCGCGCAACTTCCGAAGAAGAGCTTGAGAATCGCTATGCTCAGGCGAAGATGGCTGCGGCTATGGATGAGTACGCTAAGCGTTTCGAGGGTGAAATCTCCGAGAAGATGATCGAGGTCATGACGCAGGAGCTTTATGAGACGTTCTTGGCTCAGCTTTCGCAGGAGGGCATTACGCTGGACGCCTTCTTTGCTCAGCAGCATCTGACTGAAGATGAGGTGCGCGCCAATTTGGCAACACAGGCAAAGATGCAATTGCTCCAGGGCTTTATCCTTGATGCGATCTTCCGTCATGAGGCATTGAAGCTCGAGCCGAGCGATATGATTGCCGCTATGCGCAACATCGCTCCTGGTCGCGAAGAGGAAGCGTTCGAGGCAATGCAGAAATCAGGCCGTAGCACCCTTCTCAAGGAAGGCGCTTCTCGCATGAAGGCAGCGGGTTGGATTATGGCTAACACGGAATTTGTTGTCGCTGAATAGCGCCCACGCGTCCTTCTCGGATACCAAGTACAAATAGAGCTCCCCTCTTGTTGCGAGAGGGGAGCTCTTTGCGTTTGTTTGTAGTTGTGGGGAAAGCAGGCGGTTGCTCGCTTATGCTCGTACGTGCTGGATTGGTCTATCGTTCAGGGCTGATCCAGCTGGCCTCGAACAGGATATCCATATCAACATCGGTTTTGACTCCGTTGACTTTACCAGTATGGGAATATTGCCACATCACGAAATCGCGGTAGTTGCTGGTGGGGTGTGTGTCGGTGTATTCGGCATACCAAACCGCAGCATTGATCTGGTCGATATTGAGGCGAGAGAGGTCGTACTGGTTGCCATACACCATAGGCGTGTATCCGGCTTGTTCGATGCGTTTGCAGAAGGTTTGGGCATTCTTGGTAAGCTGATCTGCGGAAAGATTGTTTGCGCGACCGGATGAATCAGTGACGGGTTCCTGATCGTAGACTACTGGGTACGTTACGCCAGCGCCGTTGATTAGGTTTAGCACGTACTCTGCTTCTTCTAAAGCTTCTCGTTCGCTTGTGGCTTGCGAGAAAAAATACACGCCGTAGGGGAGTCCCACGCGGGTGGCACCCTCAACGTTGTCGTAATAGTTTTTGTCTGTATAGAGTAGGCCTTCGGTTGAGCCACGTCTGCCGCATCGCAGCATGGCGAAATCGATGCCGTCATTTTTCACGGCTTGCCAATCAATGGATCCCTGTAGATCAGATACGTCGATGCCTGTGGTGGAAACCACGTTACCGTCTTCGTAATAGACCATGCGACCGTTTTCAAGCTTAAGGTTGTTCCAGTCGTATTTTGATTGGTTGGAGCAGCTCATGGCGACCATAGTAAACAGCGCAACTATCGCAACGATGGCGGCAACGATGACAATGGGAAGCCTGCTGCTTGATGATCTCTTGGAGCGATTTGAGGGGGCGGATTGTTTCCGCGATGTCGAGGTAATCATGTACTCATCGTAGCAAGCACCCGTAATGGGGTCTCGTCGATACTTCTATTTCCATCAGAGACGCTCAATTTGATTGAGGCTGGTCTTTCAACTTGCCGTTCTGCCTCATGCCTTTAGAGCAGGAATTGCTCTGTAACATTTGCGTGGCGATACGCCCTTTGCCGTTTGGCGTTTTGCGCGCCTGCTTGGGTCGAGAAAAGCTGACATCGATCGATTCTGTCGACGTGAGTTTATGGAGCGATGGTGCCCTTATGGGGGTCTGAAACGGGTATACGGTAAAATGGAGCAGTTTAATAGATTTATTCCTCTTCGTTAGGAGTTCCTATATGTGCGGAATCGTTGGTTACACGGGCACCCTCCAGGCAAAAGGTGTTCTGCTTGAGGGCTTAAAGCGCCTTGAGTACCGTGGGTACGACTCGGCGGGTATTGCCGTCGAAGACGGCCAGAAAATCAATGTGGTTAAGCGTTTGGGCAAGGTTTCCGGTCTCGCTGATGCTATTCAAGACGGTATGTGCCAGGGAACGTGCGGCATTGGTCATACGCGTTGGGCAACGCATGGTGCTCCCAGCGAGCGAAACGCCCATCCGCACACGGACTGCACCAATCAAATTGCCGTTGTTCATAATGGCATTATCGAGAACTTTGCCGAGTTGCGCGAAGAGCTGATCGCGAAGGGTCACACGTTTACTTCCGATACCGACACAGAGTGCATTGCGCATTTGGTGGAGGAAAACTATCACGGTGATCTGTTCGAGGCGGTTCGTGTGGTGTCGAACTCGCTTTCCGGTGCCTATGGCTTGGCGGTAATGCACCACGATCATCCTGGTGAAATCGTGGTAACTCGCAAGGATTCTCCCATTGTGTTGGGCGTTGGCGAAAACGGTAGCTACCTGGGCTCTGACATCATTGCGCTTATCGACGCAACTCGTGATGTGGTTATCCTTGAAGACAATCAGCTTGCTGTTATGCATCCTGATCATATTGATTATTTCGATGCTGAAGGTAATTCGGTAACCCCCGAAATCACCCATGTTGATTGGGATATCGATGTTGCGGAAAAGGGCGGCTATCCCGATTTCATGCTGAAAGAAATTCACGAACAGCCTCGTGTTGTTCGCGATACTCTCGCGGGGCGTATGTCTGGTCATGAGATCTCCATTGATGAGCTTACGCTTACCCGTCAAGAACTTAATTTCATCGATCGCGTGTATCTCATTGGCTGCGGCACCTCGTATCATGCGGGCCTCATCGCCAAAAACCTTATCGAGGGCTGGGCTCGCATTCCTACCGAAGTGGAAGTTGCCAGCGAATTCCGCTACCGCAATCCCATTATCACGCCCACTACCTTGGTGGTTGCTGTTTCTCAGTCTGGTGAAACGGCGGATACGCTCGCTGCTATTCGCGATGCGCGTATCAAGGGCGCAAAAGTGTTCGGTATCACTAACGTAATCGGTTCCCCGGTTGCTCGTGAGTCGGATGGCGTAATCTACACCAAGGCAAACAAAGAGGTTGCGGTCGCTTCAACGAAGTCGTTTATCGGCCAGGTGGTCAGCCTTACCCTCTTGGCGCTTCTTCTGGGTCGATCCAAAGGCAAGCTTACCTTGAACCAGACGCGCATGCTCTTCACTGAGCTTGCTGATACGGCCGACCAAATCGAAGAAATCTTGCAAGACACTTCTGCTATTGAAGATGCGGCGCACTTCTTTGACGGTCGCCAGTCAACTCTTTATATTGGTCGTGGCTTGGGCGAGGCAACTTGCTATGAAGGTGCGTTGAAGCTGAAGGAAATCAGCTACATTCATGCTGAGGCATATGCCGCTGGCGAAATGAAGCACGGTCCTATCGCTCTGCTCGATGAAGGGTTCCCGATTGTTGCGGTCGCAACGCAGAGCGCCACCTACGACAAAACGGTTTCCAACCTTGAAGAGTCTAAGTCGCGCGGGGCAAAAATTATTGCCATTGCAACCGAAGGTGATGAGGCTATTAAGAAGGTCGCCGATCATGTTATCTACATTCCAAAGGTGCGTGATGCCTTCATGCCCATTACTGCAAGTGTCCCATTGCAGCTTCTTGCTCGCGCGGTGGCGGTTGCTCGTGGCTGTGACGTCGACCAGCCTCGTAACTTGGCAAAATCGGTAACGGTTGAATAGGTATGCTCATGTCTGATCCTTCGAAAGGAAATCGAGACATGGTTGAAGACGGCACTGCTCAAAAGGGCGGTGCCGTTTCTTCTACCGCTCTCAATGAAGCATCGGCAACTTCCGCTATGCGTGAAGCCGCTCAAAAAGCGCAGAAGGCGGGTATTCTGCCCGAATCGGTATCAATGGGCGTAGATATTGTTGAGGTTGCGCGTATGCGTGCAATCATGAGGCGTTCGCCCGCATTCGTTGAACGCTCGTTTTCGTGCGAAGAACGAGCTTATTGTGATGCAACAGCTTCACCTGAGTTTCATTATGCTACGCGCTTTGCCGCAAAAGAGGCTGTGGTTAAGGCCTTGGGCACGGGCTTTAGACACGGTATCAGGCCTAACGATATTGAAGTGTACTTGAATGCCAAAGGCAAGCCTCGCGTTCGGCTTCATAGAGCTGCTGCGAAGATGGCCGCTCATTTAGGCATTGAAGAGATTCCGCTTTCGCTCTCATACACTCACAACGAAGCAGTTGCATGTGCGCTTGCCTTGACTGAGGATTCTCGCACGAAGGCAAAAGCGCGTGTTGCCACACCAGCTCAAGATTTGTCGCGTCAATTCAAAGAGGCCCGTTCCCTTCTGGACGATCTGCCGACTGCCGACGGGGAAGAAGGAGCTTAGACCCATGGATAGCAATACGGATTATGCATCGCTTGTGCCTATTCCCCCTGCCGATGCCCATAAGTATTCCCGAGGTAAAGCGATAGTTGTCGCTGGATCCGCCGCTTATCCAGGTGCTGCATGCCTGTCGTCTTGTGCGACGCAGCTTGCTGGTGCGGGTTATACGCAGGTTTTCACGGCAAAAAGCAATATGTCGCTGATTCAGGCGTTTCGCCCGTCACTTGTGGTTGGCTCTTTTTCCTCACTGGACGTCGCATCAGCTCTTCCCGTGCAGCATCCTGGCGCCTTTGTGATTGGGCCGGGGTTTGATTCCTCGGATGCAGATGCTGAAAACGTAGCTCGCCGTGTTCTGAAGCAGACTTCGGCGCCAGTGTTGGTGGATGGAGGGGCTCTCGCGTTCATGTCATCGCTAAAAATGCGCAAAGCGCTGCGCCGTCGCGCTGAGCGGGGGAGTGTAACCGTTTTAACGCCACACAAGGGTGAAGCTACACGTCTTGGTGCTCCTTTTGGGTTGAACTTAGATGATATGTCTCAAGAAGAAGCAGCCTATTCCCTTGCTTTGGCTTATGGTGCCATTGTTGTTCTGAAAGGACCCGATACGGTTATCGCCTCGGCGGAGCATTGCTGCAGGGTAACGAATGGTACCGTTGCGCTTGCAAAAGCTGGTACGGGTGATGTGCTTGCTGGGATAATTGGAGGCTTGCTTGCTCAGGGCATGGATGCTTTCGATGGTGCTCATCTGGGGGCATACATACATGCAGAAGCGGGTATTATTGCGGCAGAACGTAAAGGCATTGTTAGCACCTGCGCCGAAGACGTGCTTGATGCTGTGCCTGAGGCATTTATGCGTATAGGCAAATAGAATACGACTAGATCCACCGATGTTGTCTTGGTGCGATGCATCTGATGCCAGCTTCTTGCTTTTATTGAGCTTCCGCTAAGTCTATGATGCGTTTGCGGTCTGGCTTGTAGTGCATCAACGTTGTGGGTAAACGAGAGGATTTCTTTCATGTCCAACGAACAGGGTTCCGTGCCCGAAGAAACACTGGCAGAGCGTGTTTTACGTCTGCGTCGCGAAATCGAATATCACACTCATCGTTATTATGTCCTTGATGATCCCGAAATATCAGATGCTGCGTTCGACTCCCTTATGCGCGAGCTTCGTGACTTGGAAAATGAGCATCCTTCATTGCGAGACCCCTCGTCTCCAACCCAGCGTGTTGGCGGAGCTGTAGGTAATCAGTTTTCCCCCGTAGTTCACGAACAGCGTATGTATTCTCTCGACAATGCGATGGACCTGAACGAACTTGATGCATGGATGGATCGGACCGAAGAAGCCTTGGGCACGCTCCCTCCTTTGGTTTGTGAGCTCAAGATTGATGGCTCTTCTCTGGCGCTTACTTACGAAGACGGCAAGCTGGTTCGTGCCGCCACCCGCGGTGATGGCACCACGGGCGAAGACGTTACGGTTAATGTGCGTACGGTAAACGACATTCCTTTGCGTCTGTGGGATGAAGGGGCTGGGGATGTTGTCGAAGGTGTTTCCTCAGTTGAAGTCCGTGGTGAAATATACATGTCGAAGGCGAGCTTCGAGGCGCTCAACGAGCAGGCTGAGGCATTGGGGAATCGTACGTTTGCCAATCCTCGTAACGCAGCCGCAGGATCCCTTCGACAGAAAGATCCTTCTGTTACGCGTGAGCGTGAGTTGTCTACTTTCATGTATGCAATTGCGCGCGATCAGTCTATCCAGGCTTCAGGGCAGTGGGAGCTGCTGCAGTGGCTCCGTAGTTGCGGCTTTCACGTAAACCCTGATGTTAAGCGTTGCGTCACACGCGAAGAGGTGCGAACGTTCTGCCAAGATTGCCTGGAAAAACGTGCAGATTTGCCCTATGAAATCGATGGCGTGGTCGTGAAGGTGGATTCTTTTGCCTTGCAGCATGAACTTGGTTTCACGGCACGCGCTCCTCGCTGGGCCATTGCTTACAAATTCCCTCCAGAAGAAAAAACCACCATCTTGCGTGATATCACCATTCAGGTTGGGCGAACAGGCGCGTGCACGCCTGTTGCCGAGCTTGATCCGGTTCTGGTTGCTGGCTCTACGGTTGCTCGCGCTACCCTCCATAACGAAGACGAGGTTTTGCGTAAGGATGTGCGTATTGGCGATACCGTTATCGTCCGCAAAGCAGGTGATGTTATTCCTGAGGTTCTGGGGCCTATTCTTTCGTTGCGTCCTGAGGGTTCGCAACCTTGGGTTATGCCGAAGGCATGCCCCAGTTGCGGATCTCCTATTGTCCGAGAGAAGGGTGAAGCGGCATATCGATGTGTGTCAATTGACTGTCCGGCTCAGGCTCATGAGCGATTGACCCATTGGGCAAGTCGAGGCGCGCTCGACATTGAAGGCATGGGTAACGAGATCGTCGCTCGTCTCATTGAGTCGGGCAATTTAACCGATGTTGCCGATTATTACGATCTTACGCAGGACATGTTGGAGCATTTGGATACTGGTCGCACCACCACCAAGGGCGAGCGGATTGAGCTGGGCCCTGTGGTGGCATCGAAGCTGATGCTCTCGATTAACGAAAGCAAGAAGCGTTCGCTGGCGCGCGTTCTTTTCGGATTGGGCATTCGCCATGTTGGCAAAACCACGGCAGAGACAATCGCTAAAGTGTATCCTTCTGTGAATTTGCTTCGTGACGCAAAGGTTGACGACCTGGCGGCAATCGATGGCGTTGGTTCGATTATTGCGCAGAGCATTTGTGACTTTTTTGCAACTGAAGATAATTTGAAGGTAGTTGAGCGCTTGGCGGCTGCAGGCGTAACCATGGAAGAGGAGCTTCGCGAAAACACGTTGCCCCAAACCCTCGCGGGATTGACGTTTGTGCTTACTGGTAGTTTGGTTGAATCGGGTATGACGCGTACCGAGGCAGGCAATAGGTTGAAAGAGTACGGGGCAAAGGTCTCCGGAAGTGTTTCTAAAAAGACCAGCTACGTTATTTGCGGCGAGGCTGCAGGATCTAAGCGCTCCAAAGCCGAAAGTCTTGGAGTGCCTATTTTGAACGAGCGGGATTTCCTGGAATTGATCAAAACCGGATTGATCCCATCTGCTGAAGAGCGTGGGGGAGAAACTGGCTTGTTTGCAGCCAGCGGCTCTACCGAAGAGATTGGGCATCAAGATCCGGCTGCTCCTGTAGCGAACGAAACGGACTGATTATGGCAAAGATTCGTTTAGATGATCTGCTTGTTGAGCAGGGCTACTTTGCTGATAGGGATGCGGCTTTGCGCGCGGTTATAGCGCGCGAGGTGCGTGTAGACGATGTATATGTGTCGAGTGCCGCTTTAAGGGTTCGTCCTGATGCTGATCTTTTCGTCAAAAACACCAAGAAATTCGTTTCCCGTGGTGGGCATAAACTTCAGGGTGCGCTCGATCACTTTCAGCAGGATGTTGCGGGCTTTCGTTGCGTTGACGTTGGATCTTCTACGGGCGGTTTTTCGGATTGCCTTCTTCAGGCGGGAGCTGCCAGTGTGGCATGCGTAGACGTTAACTACGGTCAGCTTGCTTGGAGCTTGCGCCAAGATCCTCGCGTGAGTGTGTTCGAGCGCACCAACATCCGCTTAGCGAGCCCCGAGAGCCTTGGTGCTCCATTCGATATGGTGGTATGCGACTTGAGCTTCATTGGGTTGGCCCAGCTAGCCGATGTGTTTGCCAATCTATGCGAAGAGGGCAGCATCTTTTTGGGGCTCATTAAACCGCAGTTTGAAAGCCAGCACGAAGAAACCGATCATGGCATTGTTCGTAGCGAAGCGGTTCGTCAGCGTGTGGTTGATGAAGTTACCCAGGCGTTGCGCGAGGTGGGCTTTAGAGTGAACGGGGTAGTGGAAAGCTCGATCAAGGGTGCTGAAGGAAATGTGGAATACCTTGTTCATGCTACGTTCCTAGGAAGCGAAGCATGAGACACATTGAAATCAACGCTTCCGAAAAGCTCTTGGAGTATATGGATCGCAAGGGGTATCACTGCATTGCCGTAGAGCCCCTTAGCCCAAAAGGTTGTTGCGCCGATATAACTGAGCTCCACTCTCGTTTTGTGCGCGATAAAGATGTTCCTCGACTGAAAGCGGGAAACTGCGGTGTGTTCGAGGCTCCATTCGGCGAGATGCTCGTTTTGGAAAAGGGATTGGAAATTGACGACGAAGTCTATTTCGATCTGCGTAGCTTCCTTGGCATAAAGGATATTGCAGTAAGGGGTATCCGGCCGTTTTCTTTTTAAGCCAATAAGGCATTACTGAGTTTTTTATCGACCAGAAACTAAATGGGCCCCAAAAGTGGGGCCCATTTAGTTTCTGTTGTTTGGTTCCTTAGTTTTTCAAGGAATTTAGCGGTGCGGGCATGCGGCCGCCGCGATGGGCGAATACCGTGCCAGCATGTTCGTTTACCGGCATGACTGGTGCATAACCGAGCAAGCCTCCGAAGTCGAGCTTGTCGCCAACCTTCTTGCCAATAGCGGGAATAAGGCGAACTGCGGTGGTTTTGTTGTTGATCATGCCAATAGCGCATTCATCGGCAATGATGCCAAAGATTGCTTCGACGCTGGTGTCTCCTGGGATGGCGATCATGTCGAGGCCAACGGAGCAAACGCAGGTCATGGCTTCAAGCTTTTCCAGACGGAGCGCACCAGATTCTGCTGCGCGAATCATGCCGGCATCTTCCGATACGGGGATAAAGGCACCTGAAAGACCTCCAACACTGCTGCTTGCCATAACGCCGCCCTTCTTGACTGCATCGTTGAGCATAGCGAGCGCTGCTGTAGTGCCCGGGCCGCCGCATTGGCCAACGCCAATAGCTTCCAGGATTTCTGCAACCGAGTCGCCTTCAGCTGGCGTGGGTGCAAGAGAAAGGTCCAAGATGCCTTTTTGCACACCCAGGCGTCGACTGGCTTCGCGGCTCATGAGTTCGCCTGCACGAGTGATCTTGAAGGCAGTTGCCTTGATGGCCTCTGCGATAGAGGTCATATCGGCATCTTTGGGCATGTTGCGCAGGACGTTGTTCACAACGCCAGGCCCGGAAACGCCAACGTTGACTACCGCATCAGCCTCACCCGAGCCGTGGAATGCGCCAGCCATGAAGGGGTTGTCTTCGACGGCATTGCAGAACACAACCAATTTGCCGGCGCCAATGCACTGTTTGTCTTTAGTTGCCTCTGCGGCCTGTTTGATGATGCCGGCCATTTTGAATGCAGCATCCATGTTGATGCCAGCGCGCGTTGATCCCACGTTTACCGATGCGCATACATTATCTGTTGCGGCAAGGGCAGCAGGAATTGATTCCATCAGATTGTTGTCGGCGCGAGAGGCGCCCTTGTGCACCAGTGCAGAAAAACCGCCTACAAAATCGACGCCAACCTCTTTGCCGGCTTTGTCCATCGCGATAGCGATAGGGGAAAGGTCGGTGGCTTGGGTTGCAGCGCAGATTTCAGCGATGGGTGTTACGGAAATGCGTTTATTGACGATAGGAATGCCGTATTCACGTTCGAGCTGTTCGGCGGTAGGAACAAGCTTTTCGGCGGCGGTGGTCATGCGATCGTATACCTTGCGGGCCATAACGTTCACATCTTCGTGAGTGCAGCCGCGCAGGTTCAAGCCAAGCGTGATAGTGCGAATATCCAGGTGCTGCTTGCTTACCATTGCAAGCGTTTCAGCGATCTCTTCCGGGGTGATCTGCATGGAAACGATCCCTTTCGTACGGTTTCAACAGACCTTTGAATTTTATCACGCTGGTATAGCAGCAATGTTTCGAAAGCGAATCATTTGCGGGAAGTGACGTACCGCAAACCCCGTATAAAAAAACTGGGGCAAAAAATGCCAAGCAGCTCTGCCCCTACAAACCCTAAGGTTTTGCGTCTAATCGACGTATTAACTTTTCGAGCGCCAATGGGCTTAAAAGGGGAACGCAACGAACGTCAGGCGTTTATCTGGTGAGGCGGTCGAGCTAAACAAGTTTCGCGTAATTTTGACTTTGGTGAAATATTCGAACTATATAAACCGCTTCCCCCTCTACGCGGAATAGCAGAGCGTAGTTCATGAACAATGCCTTTTGGTACCCTAGGGTTCTTAGGCGTGGTTCATTGGGAAAGGGAAAGGCACCAGGCATTTCTTCGAGCAAAGAAACCACTTCTTCCAACTCTCCGACGAAATGTTTGGCAGCCTCGTGATTTGTAAGCGTTTCGGCCAGGTAATGGACGATAGATTCTTGATCGGCAAGCGCTTCTGCCACAAAGTGAATGCTATAGGCCATAGCGAGAACGAATGTCGTTGATGGCAGTGTGGGCTTCGACGGTTCTACCTGCTGCAATGTCTGCTTCTGCTCGATCTATGGACTGATAGAGCCGCGAACGCGCTGCCTCCATTTCTAGAGCTTCATAGGCGCTGGTGGACAGTGCTACGAAAGCTTCACAACCGTTTTTCGTGACGATGACAGGCGAATCCGAATTCTCAACAAGCTTCGTGAAATCAGCCGTATTCTTTAGTTCTTTTATTGGCACGCAGGTAGTCATTTCGACCTCCGATATCGGATTGAAAATACCATGATTATGGTATCACGTTTGAGTTAGGGGGTATTCGTTGATATTTTTTCAACGAATACCCCCAACTCAACCAAAAACCGAATTGGGTTTGCATGATTGCGTACTGGCTCTGCCTAGATGTATGTGGGCATTTAGGCGGGGAGGAGGCTTCTGGGCCTCCTCCCCGGTTGACGGCTTAATATCCTGCCTGCGAAACACCGTATTCAGCTTGGGAATGTGTGAAACCTTCGTATTCGAGCTGTTCTATTAGTCCGCTTCGTGAGAAAGACATCGTATTTAGGTAAGTCTTTGCCATTTTAGCCGCCTGTTGATACCAATCAGCATCGCAGTTTGCGACGGCACAGTCTGCTTCGCTAGAAGAAAACCCTTCGTATTCAAGCTGCTTCTTGAGTCCCTTTGCGGAAAATGGCATTGAACTCAGGTACTGTTTGGCTGTCCTTAACGCATTTTTTTCTCCAATGGTGGATGGGGCTTTTTTCGGAATATTTGACGATGAGTCTGTTTCATCAGAGCTGTCGGAGTTGCCGTTCTTCTTATAAGTGGATTCGCTTCCTGAACCTCCGCTGCTCGTTGAGGTGCTTATATCGGCATAGCTTAGCGGAATAGAAATTTCTGTTTTCGGAAGGTTTTCGTCGTATCTGATGGCAACGATTCGCTTATTAGGGTCAAGACCAGACGAAATGATAAGGGCGTCTCTTTCCTGGTCGTTGTTTTCGTTTACGACTGCATAGAGTACCGTGTCCCCGTCTGTTGACGTTAATTTATATGTTTCGTTTTGCCTTTCGACTTTAAAAGCTTTTGCTTCTGAATTGATGGCCAAAAATCCGTTTTCATTGTTTTCGAAGTTTGCGACGTTGTTGGTGTCGCAAACATTTTCAAAAGAGAGATTGTTTTCCCCTGTGTCGGTGTAGGCAACCAAGCACCATTTGCCCTCTATGTTGGGCGAGTGGTTTACTGTGGTGCTAGAGCATCCAGAAAGTGCGAACGCGAGGGCTGAAGCAGCAAGCAGGCAGATGATTTTGGGGGTTCGCGCCATTATGGCACCTCTACAATCATGGACTCATATTCATAGAATTTCGTCCAGCTGTCTGAGCTCTTCTTGAGCCCCTGAATGTCTTCTTTGATTAGATTTCCATGTTCGTCGTATGTGCATGAGTGCTTTGTTTCGAATCCGTCCTGTGCTTCGATAAAGCTGGTCATGATACCTTGTGAGTTGTATGAGTAGGTGGTTGTTTTTTCGGGTGTGGTTGTTTTTCCGGGATGGCTCGGAAAGGTAATGACTTGTTTTGCGAGATTTCCATTTTCATCATAGGTATTGGTGTAGGTGAAGACCTGATCTTCTCCGAAATAATCCTTATATTGGCTGCTGCGCTCCGACGTTGCATTTCCGTGTTCGTCGTATGACCAGTAGCGTTCGTAGTCTTTGTTGCCTTCCTTTTGGTGCGTGTTTTCAGTGCTCGATTCTAATGTGCCATCGTCTCTGTACGAATAGTTATAAGTTGTGACTTCGACTCCGTCCTTCATTCTGGGCGATCTTTTTTGCGAAATCATATTTCCGCTCCTGTCAAATTGTTGGTCGTAGTAAACGTAGGTTAGAGATCGATTTTCGCTTTTTGTCATCACCCATACTTCTTTTGTTTTTGGTTGACTTGTCGATTTCGTATCAACCGATGAGGTGGTTTTGTTTTGGGTGCATGCGGATAGGGGAAAGGCAAAGATTATTAGAAGAAGTGCTAACGAAATGTACACGGTTAGCTTTTTTGTCATAGTGGTCTCCCTTACAGATTTACAATTCCATTTTTGATGTCGAGGTAGAAGCTGATTGCGAATTTGTTCATGCCCTTTTCTTGGCCGAATGCGAGCTTCCATCCCTTATCGATGATG
>ERZ1026868.190-NODE-190-length-48283-cov-7.793771_pt1 | contig 48283 bp, 47 predicted proteins | sample MGYA00380164_ERZ1026868 | MGnify/ENA primary metagenome ERZ1026868 (study PRJEB33269, sample SAMEA4719800) | human gut metagenome | biome: human-associated habitat; feature: organic feature; material: feces | place: Cameroon | collected 2013-10 ...
TTTACAAAGAGGGACTCTTGCGTTACAAACGGGACTTTCGTTCTACATTTCACCATGTAGAACAACACTTGAACTGAAAAACGATAAAAAATTATTGAAAAACGATAAAATCATATTGACATTCAATAATGAATAGTGTAAGGTGTAGGAAAGCCAAGAAGTTACAAAACATAATTTAAAAAAGATGTGGGAGGACAGATAGGTATGAAAGAAAACAAAATTGCCGGTGCGACGAAGGTATTACTGGATATCATGTATTTTGTCGGGATGGTCGTGACGCTGACTTTGCCGGTGTCATTCAAATGGTACGGAACCGTGATCAATCCGTTTTTCGGAGAATATTATATCTGGATGGTGTTGATCTTCATGACAGCGGGGGTGTTCGCAGTGCTGATTCTAAGAGAACTTCGGAAGATGTTCAAGACAGTACTTGCTGACGACTGCTTCGTGAAGGAAAATGTAAAGAGTCTGAACCGGATGGGCATATACAGCATCGCAATCATGGCAGTAATGCTTTGCCGGATTCCGCTTTACTTCACACCAGCCGTATTTATCATTGTTGTAGTATTTTTGATCGCAGGTCTTTTCTCCCGTGTGCTTGCCATCGTGTTTGACAAAGCAGTGCAGTACAAGGAAGAAAATGATTTTACGATTTAGAAGGCGGTGGTGATATGGCGATAAAGGTGAATCTGGATGTGTTGATGGCACAGAAGAAAAAGGGGCTGACAGAGCTTGCGAAGGAGGTCGACATCACGCTTGCGAATCTGTCTATCCTGAAGAATAACAAGGCGAAGGCGGTGCGGTTTTCCACATTGGAATCGATCTGCAAGGCACTTGACTGTCAGCCGGGAGATATACTGGTGTATGAGGACGAGGATTGATTATAGATAATTGCATATTATCCGATGTAATTGGCAGTACATATATTTTATTTTGAATTGTTTCATATACGATGTATTGAAACCAAGAAATTCTAAGATGTTCTGATATTAGGAATTGATAACGGACGCAACCGCCGCCGATTCGCCGTCCATGGCTCAGCGGCGGCTTGTTTGAACATCGTGTTCAAACATTGCTGATAAAAACAGAACATCAAGAATTTCTAGGTTCCAAACATATTGTATATGGGAACATATTCAAAAATAAAATATATGTATCTACAAACGCTATTCGGATAATATGCAATTATCATTCAAATTTCGGAAAAGGAGTGATACAGATGAATGAAGAAATTAGACAGGAGAACTTAGATATATCTGTCCCGGATGCGGATATGAAGCAGCGGGCAGACCGGTTTCGGACGGGGGGATTTGCTGCTGTCATCTATGCGGTTGTGACAACCATCTGCCTGTATAAAAATGCGTATGGCATTATGACAGTTTTATTCGCCGCAGCAACGATTGGCTTCTTATATTATGTCTGCTCGCATGCACCGCAGAGTAAGGCGTACGATAACCGCGAGGATAAGACGTCGAACCCGCATACGATGATCTACTATATAGGAATCCTTCTGCTTGGCGTATCGACATTCCTGACCGCAGACCGATTCCTGATCACATGTAATTACATAGGCATTTATCTGCTTTCGATGACCGTATTTTTTACCTGCTTTTGCGATGCGGACAAATGGGGCGTCGGGAAATACATCCGTGCCGTGCTCGGTACAGTGCTCTCGCCGCTCGGGTATCTGTTCCGCGGGTTCAGTGACTGCTACGTGTATGTGAAGCTTCGGGAAAAGAAGAAATCCAAGGCAATCTATGTTCTGGTTGGCGTGTTAATTGCTCTGCCGTTTCTGGTATTGATGCTGATCGTGCTCTCACAGGCAGACGCAATCTTCAAATATATTGTCGACCGGAGTATCGGCAATCTGCGGCTGTCCGGGAATCTGACCGGCTTCGTGATGATGCTTGTTGCGGTATTTATCATCGTCTATGGAATCTTCTGCAAGATGGTGATTCAGCCACCGAAGATCGAGTGTGAGGAGAAGCGGATGGTGGAGCCGATGATCGGTATTACGTTCTGCGGTCTGCTTACCGCCCTGTATGCGGTGTTCGCAGTCATTCAGATTCTGTCACCTTTCCTTGGAAAGCAGATGCTGCCAGCCGGGTATTCGTATTCGGAATATGCGAGACAGGGATTCTTCCAGCTGCTTTTTGTAGCGGCTGTGAATCTGGTGATTGTGCTGGTCTGCAACCGCGCATTTGCGGAAAGCTGTGTGCTTCGGACGATTCTTACGGTTATGTGTGGCTGCACCTATGTGATGATCGGGTCTTCGGCAGTACGGATGCTGATGTACATTCAGGCATACCGGTTGTCGTACCTGCGCGTGCTGGTGCTGTTTGGACTGCTGGTATTGGTTGTGCTTTTCACTGGCACGATCATCTATCTGTATAAGAATACATTTCCGCTGATGAAATACATGATTTTTGTATGCGGCGGCTTATATATTGCGTTTGCATTTTCCCATCCGGATACGTATGTGATGCGCTATAACCTGGCGTGTGCACGTGGCGAGGTACAGATGTGGCTGGATGCGGATGTCAGCACAGAAGAGATTGAAGTGCGGCTGGCAGATGAAATTGCGTATATGGAAGAACGCTCTGCGGATACGACACCGGCGGTATTTGAATTTGTAGACTGGGCGCAGGCACGAGGCATCTGGACCGATGAAAATGATGACTGGCAGATATCAAATCTGTTATCTTATCATAGTGAAATGTGCACGAGCCGGAGAGGCGTACGGACATTTAATGTGAGCACGTATCGTGGAAAGGCAGCGTTGGAGAGTTACCTGGAAAATTAAAATATGACAGGCAGCTATCAGTTAGCGAATCTGGCTGGTATGTGCTGCAGGAGGAAACAGATAGATGGAAGGAAGAATGATTGGCGTCGGAGTCGGCCCGGGTGATCCGGAGCTTCTGACGCTGGCAGCGGTGCGGGCAATCCGTGAGAGTGACTGCATCTTACTGCCAAATGAGAAGAAAGAAGAATGTTATGCTTATAAGATCGTGCGGCAGGTCGTACCGGAGATCGAGGAAAAGGAGATCTGTCCGATGCAGTTTCCGATGACGAAGGATGCGGACGTGCTTCACGCGGCGCAGGATCGCTGCTTTGCCGTGGTACGGGCGCGGATACTGCAGGGGAAGAAACTTGTATTTCTTACAATCGGAGATCCAAGCGTGTACTCGACGTATCATTATATTCACCGGCGTGTGCTTGCAGCGGGCATGTCCGCATCGATGATCAGCGGTGTGCCGTCTTTTTGTGCGGTGGCGGCAAGACTTGGAATCTCGCTTGCGGATCAGGGTGAGGAGATCCACATTATTCCGGGCAGCTACGCAGTGGAGCATACCGTGGACTATGACGGGACACGGATCTATATGAAGTCGGGGAAGAAGCTGGAACGGCTGATTGGCATGCTTCGGACAGAGCTTGTGCGGAGAAGGCAGCAGGGTGAAAATTTGGAGATCTATGGCGTCTCAAACTGCGGACTGCCGGAGGAACATGTGATGTATGGGATAGATGCGTTGACACAGGCAGCAAGCTACCTTACAATTGTCATCGTGAAGGTGAAAAAACAGGACAAATAACGATATTTTATTAAAATTCTTCCAATAACTGATTTGTTCACAAAACAAACATAAATCTGTTATAGAATATGTACCACAGATCAGAGATAGAAGAAAAAAAGAGGGAAGGAGATACCACTTGCGCATATAGAAAGTGGCAGATCGTATATGAAATATGCAATTATAGGAGCCGGTGGATGCGGCGGAAGCATCGGGGCATTCTTAGCGGAAGCCGGACAGGATGTAACATTGATTGCGCGTGGTGCGCATCTTGCGGCAATCAGAGAACACGGTATACGTGTGGAGTCACCAAGCCGGACATGCACCGTGTCAGACATAAAGGCAGTTAATGAGGCAGGATATGCGGAGATTCCGGATGTCCTGTTTGTGTGTGTCAAAGGATATTCGATTCCGGATATCATTCCATTTTTGAGAGAACATAGCGATGCGGAGACATTGATCGTTCCGATCCTGAATATCTACGGAACCGGTGCGAAGCTGCAGCAGGAGCTGCCGGATACGACAGTTGTAGATGGCTGTATCTACATTGCGGCGGAGATTAAGGAGCCGGGCGTGATCTTACAAAAAGGCGATATCTTCCGTATCGTATTTGGCGCACGGAAGGGACAGGCGCTTTGCCGGAAGATGTTCCTCTTAGAGCAGGAATTAAAGGCAGCAGGCATCGATGCGGTACTTTCCGATCAGATTGAACGGGATGCATTTCAGAAATACGCGTATGTGTCACCGATGGCAGCCTGCGGTCTGTATTATGATGCGAAAGCAGAAGTATTCCAGCGCGCAGGAGAGGAGCGGATGCTCTTAATCCGGTGTATGAAGGAAATCGACGCACTTGCAACAGCCATGGGAATCCCGTTTTTAGTTGATATTGAGAAGACGAATCTGGATATCTTAGATGCGCTTGTACCGGAGGCTTCCACCTCCATGCAACGGGACATCTGGGCAGGAAAGCCATCGGAAATCGATGGATTGCTGTATGAGCCGCTTCGTCTTGGACAACAATATGGAGTAGAGATGCCGAACTACGAAATGATCGTGAAGGTATTGAAGGAGAAGTACGGAGAGTAGAAAGCGTAAATTGCACAACGTATTCATCCGTGTAGATTACATGTATTTCGATATAATTTCGCGAAATATGCATATGTTTGAAACTTAGAAGTTCTTGATGTTCTGCTGTAATCAGCAATGTTTGAACACGATGTTCAAACAAGCCGCCGCTGAGACAGGGATGTCGAATCGGCGGCGGTTGCGTACGGTAAGAATATGTAGATCAGAACATCTAGAACTTCTTGGTTTCAATACATCGCATATGGAGTGAATTATATTGAAATACATGTTATAGATGTAGAATACGTTGTGCATTATAGTATGGAAAGGAAGTATGCAGAGATGAAAGAAGTAAAATCACCAAAACGTCCGTTGATCTTCTATTACGGAATCGTGCTGGTAGTATTGCTGATGTTTAATTTATTTATCACCCCGATGCTGGCAGAACGGCAGGTAAAGGAAGTTGATTACGGAACATTCATGAAGATGACCGAGGATAAAAATATCGGTCAGGTACAGATCGACAGCACACAGATCACATTTACGGATAAGGCGGAGAGCGCAATCTACAAGACCGGACTCATGCCGGACGATGACCTGACACAGCGGCTCTATGACAGCGGCGCGAAGTTCTCGAAAGAAATCGAGACGAGGACATCCCCGTTTATGAGCTTTCTGATATCTGTGGTTGTGCCGCTTCTGCTGTTCTGGATACTTGGAAGATTCCTTGCGAAGAAGCTGATGGAACAGGCAGGCGGCAAGAATTCCATGATGTTCGGTATGGGCGGAAAGAGCAATGCGAAGGTGTATGTACAGTCCACGGAAGGAATTCATTTTTCAGATGTTGCCGGCGAGGATGAGGCGAAGGAAAACTTAGCGGAGATCGTCGATTATCTGCATAATCCGAAGAAATACACGGACGTCGGTGCATCGATGCCGAAGGGACTTTTGTTAGTCGGCCCTCCGGGAACCGGTAAGACAATGCTTGCGAAAGCGGTTGCCGGTGAGGCAAATGTGCCGTTCTTCTCAATCTCCGGTTCCGAGTTCGTCGAGATGTTTGTCGGTATGGGTGCATCGAAGGTGCGTGATCTGTTCAAGCAGGCAAAGGAGAAGGCACCTTGTATCGTATTTATCGATGAGATTGATGCAATCGGTAAGAAGCGTGACGGCGGCAAGTACGGCGGCAACGATGAGCGGGAGCAGACATTGAACCAGCTTTTAACGGAGATGGATGGATTTGAAGGGAACAACGGCGTTATCATTCTGGCGGCAACAAACCGTCCGGAATCACTCGATCCGGCTCTTACCAGACCGGGACGTTTTGATCGGAGAGTACCGGTGGAACTGCCTGACCTGAAAGGCCGTGAGGCAATTCTTAAGGTACATGCGAGAAAGATCAAGGTTGGCGATGATGTCGATTTTCATACGATCGCACGTATGGCATCCGGAGCATCCGGCGCGGAGCTTGCGAATATCATCAACGAGGGTGCACTTCGTGCCGTCCGTTCAAACCGGAATTTTGTGACTGAAGCGGATCTGGAAGAAAGTGTTGAGGTTGTAATTGCCGGTTATCAGAAGAAGAATGCCGTGCTTTCGGATAAGGAGAAAAAAACGGTTGCATATCATGAGGTCGGACATGCATTGGTGGCTGCGTTGCAGAGCCATTCTGCACCGGTACAGAAGATTACGATTATCCCACGTACATCCGGTGCGCTCGGATACACAATGCAGGTGGAGCAGGCAGACAAATATCTGATGACGAAGGAAGAAATCGAGAACAAGATTGCGACACTCACCGGTGGCCGTGCAGCAGAGGAAGTGGCATGCGGCGAGATCACAACCGGTGCTTCGAATGATATCGAGCAGGCAACGAAGCTGGCGCGTGCGATGATTACCCGGTATGGTATGAGCGATGAGTTCGATATGGTAGCGATGGAGACCGTGGAGAACCAGTATCTGGGCGGTGATACTTCGCTTTGCTGTTCGGCGGAGACGCAGAAGGAGATTGACCGGAAGGTGGTTGAACTTGTGCGCTCACAGCATGAGAAGGCGAAGAAGCTGCTTGTCGATAACAAGAGACTGTTGGATATTCTGGCGATGCATCTCTATGAGAAGGAGACAATTACTGGGGATGAATTCATGGAGATCCTGAATAAGGAAGGGGGAGCTGCCCTATGAAAAGACATACAGGGTATGGATGGCTGGAGCTGACCGAGGGTGTTCTTCTTATAATCCTTGGTGCTTTGTCGATTACATCACCGGGTGGTATTCTGCGCTGGATCACGATCTTCTATGGTGTGATGGCAATCGTGACCGGAATTACCGATATTATCTTCTACGCCAAGACGGAACGTTACATTGGGTTTGCACCATGCGTGGCTCTGGCTGCCGGGGTGATCAGCGTGATCACCGGTCTGGCGCTGATGGCATATCCGCACATAGGCGAACTGGTTGTAACATTGCTGCTTCCGCTATGGTTTATTGCACATAGCGTATCGAAGCTGTGTCATCTTGGATTTATCCGGAGTTTATATAGAGGAAGGTATTTCTATGTCACACTGTTCATCAATGTAATCGGTCTGATAGTAGGTGTGTTGATGATATTCTGGCCGCAGATTGCTTTGTTCTCAGTCGGATTTTTGATAGGTACATACCTGATTATATTAGGAATAGATAGTGTAATATCGGCTTGCAGTAAACTTGGAAGGAATTGGTAAAAAAATATTTATTTTTTAGAAAATTTGTGATAATATACGTAGTTAGATTAGACTAACAGGAGGTAAATAGTATGTCAAATTTTTTTAAGAAGATCGATGGTAAGAAAACAGGGATTTTTGCAGCAGGTGTATTGTTCGGAACAGCTGGAATCAAGCTTCTGACAAGCCGTGATGCAAAGAAGGTTTACTCACATGGTACAGCCGCAGTCCTTCGTGCAAAGGATTGTGTCATGAAAACTGTGACAAATGTACAGGAGAATGCAAGCGACATCTATGCTGAGGCAAAGCAGATCAACGCAGACCGCGAGATCGAGGCTGAGGCACAGGTAGTTGAGGATGAGGCAGAAGCAGAAGAGCAGGCGGAAGAAAATGAAATTTGTGATTAAACATGAGATACGGGGCAGAATTCGTTTTCATGTTGCACAGAAGAATATGTCGTACCGGGAAGCCGATATCCTTCAGTATTATCTTGACAGCATGAAACATGTCAGTTCTGCGAAGGTGAATCATTCGACCTGTGATGCGGTTGTCTGTTATGAGGGAAGCCGGGAAGCGATGATAACAGCGCTCCGACGGTTTCATTATGAGACGGCAGATGTGCCGGAATCTTATCTTGCTAATTCCGGCAGACAGGTGAATGAAGAGTATAAAGAAAAACTGGTAGATAAGGTTTTGCTGCGGTGTATCAACCGGGTGTTGCTGCCGGTGCCGATTGCGAACACCCTGACAGCCATCCGTTCGGTAAAATACATCACGAACGGATTGAAAACATTAGCAAAACGAAAGATCGAAGTTCCGGTTCTGGATGGCACGGCAATCGGTGTATCCGTATTCCGTGGAGACTTCCAGACGGCAGGTTCCATCATGTTCCTGCTTGGAATCGGCGAGATCTTAGAGGAGTGGACACACAAGAAATCCGTCGGGGATCTTGCACGGAGCATGTCCTTGAACATCGGAAAAGTCTGGTTGAAGAAGGACGGACAGGAAGTGCAGGTATCTGCAGAATCTATCCATGTGGATGATGAGATCGTGATCCATGTCGGAAATGTGATCCCATTTGACGGAACGGTTGTCGATGGCGATGCGATGGTGAATCAGGCATCGATGACAGGCGAACCTTTGCCGGTACATAAGCAGGCAGATTCGTATGTCTATGCAGGAACCGTGCTGGAAGAAGGCGAGCTTTGCATCCGTGTACGTCAGGTCGGAGGTTCGAGCCGGTATGAGAAGGTTGTCACGATGATCGAGGAATCCGAGAAACTCAAATCCTCTCTGGAGAGTAAGGCATCCTATTTGGCCGACAAGCTTGTACCGTATACATTACTTGGCACAGCCGCAACCTATCTTTTTACGCGGAATGTGACGAAAGCATTGTCTATATTGATGGTTGATTTCTCCTGTGCGTTGAAGCTGGCAATGCCGATTTCCGTATTGTCTGCGATCCGGCAGGCGAGCAAGTCAAGCATCACGGTGAAAGGTGGCAAGTTCTTAGAGGCGATGGCGGAAGCGGATACGATCGTATTTGATAAGACCGGAACGCTGACGAAGGCAGCACCGCGCGTAGTAGATGTTGTATCCTTCTGCGATGAAAATAGCGATGAACTGTTGCGGGTTGCCGCATGTCTCGAGGAACATTTCCCACATTCGATGGCACGTGCAGTTGTTGATGCGGCAAGCGAAAAGAATCTGGTACATGAAGAAGTTCACTCGAAGGTGTCATATATCGTGGCACACGGAATTTCTACTACGGTAGAAGGAAGAAAGACAATTATCGGCAGCTATCATTTTGTATTTGAAGATGAGGGCTGCGTGGTTCCGGAAGGCATGCAGGAGAAGTTTGATGCATTGCCGGAGGAATACTCCCATCTGTATATGGCAGTCGAAGGACGGCTGGCTGCCGTGATCTGTATCGAAGATCCGATCCGCAATGAGGCGGCCGATGTGATCCGGACATTGAAGGAACTTGGATTTGCGAAGATTGTTATGATGACCGGAGACAGCGAGCGTACAGCTTGTGCGATCGCGCGGAAGGTTGGCGTGGATGAGTATTATTCCGAGGTGCTTCCGGAGGATAAGGCAAGCTACGTGGAGCGTGCGAAGGCAGAAGGTCACAAGGTTATCATGATCGGTGATGGTATCAATGATTCACCGGCACTTTCGGCAGCGGATATCGGTATTGCGATCAGCGATGGTGCGGAGATTGCACGGGAGATCGCGGATATAACCGTTGGTGCAGATAACTTGAATGAACTGATCACATTGCGGAAGATCAGTACCGCGCTGACAAGAAGAATCCGCCGGAATTACAGAACGATCGTCGGATTTAATACCGGACTGATCGTGCTTGGTGTGGCAGGTGTGATCCAGCCGACAACCTCAGCGTTGATGCACAACACATCGACACTGGCAATTGGGCTGCATTCGATGAAGGATCTTGTGTTATAAGGAGATAACCTATGCGGTTAATGATAAAGCAGCGCGTATTTGCGTGGACGGATACGTATGATATCTACGATGAATATGGCAATCCAAAATATTTTGTGAAGACGGAATTCTTCAATATCGGTCATCATATGCATATCTATGATATGTATGATCAGGAAGTAGGCGTGATCCATCAGGAGATATTTCATCTGCTTCCGGTGTTCGAAGTCGAGATCGGCGGACGGACAATCGGTCGGATTCAGAGACGGTTCTCCCTCTTTACGCCGAGATATGATATTGAATATCATGGCTGGCAGGTGCAGGGTGATCTCTTCGGATGGGATTACGACGTGTATGATGGCAGTTATTGCATCGCACATATCGGCAAGGAATTGTTCCGCTGGGGCGATACCTATGTGATAGACATTGCGAATCCAGAGGATGAGATCTTAGGATTGATGCTCGTACTCGCAATCGACGCCGCAAATTGTAGCAACAATAATGATTAATCAGTGAGAATATAGAATCAGAAAAGGAAACGTTGGGCAGATGAATGTGCAGGAGACAGGAATGTAGCTGCATCTCATCGAGATCTGCTTGACGTTTCTTTTTTTATCTTTTATAATATAACAAAAGTTACATAACGAACGTTATAAAATAAATATGGAGGGGCTTATGCCAAGGGCAACAAAATTTTTGAAGGAAGATATTATTGAGGCAGCGTGTGCGGTTGTGAAGAAAGAAGGACTGTCTGCAATCAATGCCCGCCGGGTGGCGAAAGAGCTTGGTTGTTCGGTACAGCCGATTTTCTATCAATTTGAAAATATGGAAGACTTAAAGCAGGCGACGATCTTACACATCCGGAAGATATATCAGTCGTACATGATTGCAGGTTCCAAGGAAGAAAAAGCGTATCGGGGCATGGGACTTGCGTATATCCGGTTCGCGAAGGATTACCCGGATTTCTTCAAGATATTATTTATGGGAGATTCGAAGATTTCTCCGACGGAATTTATTGAGAAGGATAATATGGGGAATCAGATTTTAGAGAAAGGTGCAGAGTTCACCGGTTATGACAGGACGGAACAGGAGGCATTTCACCTGAAGGTGTGGATCTTCACACACGGAATCGCTAGCATGGTTGCAACCGGAACGGTTGCATTTACGGATGAGCAGATTGAAGAACTGCTGACGGACACCGTAAGACAAATGAAGATCGGAAGCATGTATGACAAGAAGCCGACGGAAAGTTGAATGAACGCAGGTAATTGCAACATAGATTCTGGTATATCGTATGAATCAATCCCGAAATATATGTAGAATCTATGTTGCAACAGCTAGGTGAATGAAAATGAAAAGGAGCGTGGAAGATAAAAATGAACGCAGTCGTAGAAGTAAAGAATCTGACAAAGGAATATAAACAGAAAAAGGCAGTCGATGACCTGTCGTTTGAGATCCGGCAGGGAGAAATCCTTGGCCTGCTTGGCCCAAACGGAAGTGGAAAATCAACCACGATCAACTGCATCCTCTCGCTGTTAAAATACAGCGCGGGAAGTATCAAGATCTTCGGAGAGGAGATGACACCGGATGCCTATAAGATCAAGCGGGATATCGGAGTCATCTTCCAGGAGGTAGCGGTGTTTGAAGAGCTTACGGTGTATGAGAATATTGACTATTTCTGTGGGCTGTATGTGAAGGACAAGCAGGAGAGAAAAAAGGATATCGAGGATGCAATCGCATTAGTCGGACTGGATGAATTCCGCAAATATTATCCGAAGCAGTTGTCGGGCGGATTGCTCCGGAGATTGAATATCGCGTGTGGTATCGCGCACAAGCCGAAGCTAATCTTCTTAGATGAGCCGACGGTTGCGGTCGATCCGCAGAGTCGGAATAACATTTTGGATGGTATCAGGAAGCTGCGGGATGATGGCGCGACAATCTGTTACACGACACATTATATGGAAGAAGTCGAGATCCTGTGTGACCGGATCATCATATTGGATAGGGGAAAGATCATTGCGCAGGGAACGTCCGACGAGTTAAAGGCACTTGCGAAGATCGAGGAGAAGGTTACGATTGAGACGAAGCATTTCAAACCGGAATTCTTAGAGAAGTTGCAGGCCGCACCGAATGTTGACAAGGCAGAATATGCCGACCATCAGCTTGTAATCACCTATAAGAGCGGCAAAAATAACGTGGCGAAGCTGATCGAGGAACTGAGTGCGGCGGGAATCACCTGCAACAAGATCTTCTCCGAGCGACCGACGCTCAACGATGTGTTCCTGGAGCTGACCGGAAAGGAGCTTAGAGACTGATGTTTGGACATAACTTTACGTATACATTCAAAGTCCTGATGCGGAGCCGGATGCTTCTGTTCTGGACATTTGTATTCCCGCTCGTACTTGGCACGATGTTCAAGCTGGCGTTCTCCAACATCGAGAACAGCGAGAAGCTGAACGTGATCCCGATTGCGATTATCGATAACGAGGATTTCCAGGGAAATGAAGCATTCCGCCGGACATTTGAGACTTTGAGCGATGAATCAAGCGATGAGCAGATGTTTGACACGGTGTATGTGTCGAAGGATGAAGCAGATACGTTGCTTTCGGATGGGGATGTCGACGGTGTGCTGTATATGAATGGCGCGGAGCCGGAGATCTGGATTCATGAAAATGGTATCAACCAGACAGTGCTTCAATATGTGGTAGACGAGATCGTACATACCTCTGCAATCATGGAAAAACGTGTACAAAATGAGCTTGAGCAGGGTGCGATGCCGGATATCGAGGCACTCTACAAAAATGTAATGGAGCAGGTCGCAGGCAGAGAGTCGAACCTGGTCGATGCATCCCGCAAGAACCTAAGCTATACGATGATTGAGTATTACACATTGATTGCGATGGCGTGTCTGTATGGCGGTATCCTCGGAATGACGGCGCTGAGCCGGAATCTTCCGAACATGGGGAATCTTGGAAAGCGTACAGCCATCGTTCCAATCAGCAAGGCAAAGACGATGTTTTCCTCGCTGCTTGCTGCATATTGCACGCAGTTGATCGGGCTTGCGATTCTGTTTGTGTATACAATCTTCGTGATGAAAGTCGATTACGGGGAGAATCTGCCATATGTGATCCTGCTGGCACTTGCGGGTAGTCTGGCGGGGCTGACGCTTGCGATTATGGTGACGACGGTTGTCAAGACCGGCGAGAATGGAAAACTTGGAATCCTGATCGGCATCACGATGGCGTGCTGTTTCCTGTCTGGCATGATGGGAATTACCATGAAATATATCATCGAGAAACATGTGCCGTTCTTAGATAAGATTAACCCGGCGGCGATGATCACGGATGGATATTATGCACTGTATTATTATGGTGTGGACAAGCGTTTCTGGATGGATGTAGCAAGTCTTGGAATCTTCTCTGCCTTCATGCTGCTTGTGTCCGCACAGGGATTAAGGAGGCAGAAGTATGACAGTATTTAAAGCATTTCTGCATGTGTTGAACAAATGTAAAGGCATGGTGATCCTGTATACGGCGCTGCTTCTTTTGTTCGGCGGCATCAACTCGAAAAGCGGGGATACAGCAAGCCAGTTTACTGCGGACAAGCCGGAAATCGTCATTGTGAATCAGGATGAAAATGTCGGAATCACGAAGAATTTTACAGATTATATTGCGGCACACAGTGAATTGAAAGAACTGAAAAGCGAAGAGGACATCGACGATGCAATCTTCTACCGGCAGGTAGCATTTGTAATCTATATTCCGCAGGGCTACCGGCAGGCGGTACTGAACGGAGAGAATCCGGAACTTCGGTACAAGAGCTGCCGGTCGGCAGATGCGAGCTTCGCACAGATGATGGTCGAAAGCTATCTTGCCATACAGCAAAACTACGTGGATGCCGCTCTGCAGGCGAATCCGGATGAAATGAACATATCCCTGAATGAGGAGGAAGTCTGCAAGGATATCACGCAGACTTTGGAGCAGACATCAATCGTGCATGTGACGACGACACTTGATACAAACAGCATGTCGAAGGCAGCAGGTTATTATAATTTTGCAAGTTACAGTCTGCTTGCCGGTGCGATCTTCGTGATCTGTCTGGTGCTTACGAGCTTTCAGGGGTTGCCGATTCGCAAGCGTATCACGATCAGCAGTATGAATTATAAAAAGCACAATGCAATCCTGCTTGCATCGAATTTGCTTTTTGCAATCGCACTATGGCTGTTTTACGGTCTGATCAGTTTCGTGATTGTCGGGAAGGTAATGTTTCGTGCACAGGGAGCCATGTATCTGGCGAATTCGTTCGTATTCACCTTGTGCGCATTGACGATGGCATTCCTGATATCAAGCATCTTCAACAACAAGGAAGCGGTCAATGGAATCGTGAATGTCGTGGCACTCGGCTCGGCATTTCTGTGCGGTGCATTTATCCCGGTTGAATGGCTGCCGGATGGTGTGCTTGCCGTGGGTCGTATCTTCCCGGCGTACTGGTATATTCAGACGAATGAATATCTGAAGACACTGGAGACGGTAAGCGTCTCGGGGCTGAAACCGGTATTTATCAATATGCTGGTGATGGCTTTCTATGGCGTGTTCTATATTATTGTGGCAAATATCGTGTCGGCGAAGAAACGGGTAGTGGCGTAATAAGAGTTTTTTGGTATAATAAAACTTGTAATAGGGCTGCCACAATCCCACTGGGTTTGGATTATGGATAGTTTATTATGTGATTTGGACAAAGATAAGAAATGCTATGCCATAGATAAAAATGCAAGAATATGGTGTACGAAGGAGACCGTATGGATACGCAGACAGAACAAACGAAAAAACAGGTGATAACGCTTGACGATAAAATAAAAGGGAAAAGTTATATGATTGATCTTTTGAGATTTATAGCTGCGGCACTGGTTATTTTCAGTCATGCGTATGCGATTACCGATGGCGGCGATGACTGGCTCCGGGCGGTGTCGAAGCACGAGATCACATTCGGTGAATTATCGGTTGCATTCTTCCTGTTTGTCAGTGGGTTATATGTGACGAAGAGCCTGCTTACAAAACAGAGTGTGCGTGGGTACGTCGGCGGACGTGTGAAGCGGATCTATCCATTGTTCATTGTGGTCGTGGCTTTGACTGCATTTGTGATGGGACCGGTCATGACACAGCTACCGGTTCGGGAATATTTCTCATCGAGAGGGGCATATGCGTATCTGTCGTATCTTGTGCTGATCCCAAATTACAGTCTTCCGGGGGTATTCACAGATAACCCGATGTCCGTGGTCAATGGCTCTCTGTGGTCGCTGATTCTGGAGATTATCTGTTATGGAATGCTGCTTGTGGCATATAAACTGGGATTGTTAGATAAGAAAAAAATGCGGATTTTGACAATCCTATGTGCTGTTTGTATCGCTGTTATATTTGCAGTGAAGATGCCGCTTCTATATCAGTTTGTTGCGTATCTGCGCCCGTTATTCTGCTTTGTAAGTGGGGTCTGCTTCTATGTGTTCCGGGAGGAAATCCGGTTTACATGGCAGCGGATGACTGTGGCTGGGATTGGATTTGTGATATGTATTTTGACAGGCTGCTACAGCCTGGCAGCGATTGTATTCCTGCCGTATTTTCTATGCGCGGGGATGGACAGGAAACCGGTATTCCTGCAGAAGATATCGGTCGTCGGCAGGTATTCGTATGCAATGTATCTGCTCGGATTCCCGATCCAGCAGGTTGTCTATGCGACCGGACTTGGGACAAATGTATGGACAAACGCCGGTTATTCGCTGCTCTTCGATGTGGTCGGAGCGGTTATTCTGTATCATACAATTGAAAAAAGATTCTGATTATGAAAGGCGGTTTGGATACCGTCTTTTTGTTTTGCTGCAATGAAATGCAAACAAATGTTTGTAAAAATCCTTGCAATCAAGAACGTTTGTTCGTATAATGAAGCTATGAGTACAGAAATGACGAACAATTACATAGAAGAATATACAACACAGGAGAAACTTCAGATTCTTGCGGATGCCGCCAAATATGATGTGGCGTGTACGTCGAGCGGATCGGATCGACGGGGAAAGAAAGGAGAACTCGGGAACGCGGCGGCATGTGGCATCTGTCACAGCTTTGCTTCGGATGGCAGGTGTATCTCCCTGCTTAAGATATTGATGACGAATCACTGCGTCTATGATTGCAAATACTGCATCAACCGCGCGAGTAATGATGTGAAGCGGGCGACCTTTACGCCGCAGGAGATCTGCGAGCTTACGGTCGAATTCTACAAGCGGAATTATATTGAAGGCCTGTTCTTAAGCTCCGGCGTTCTGAAGAATCCGACATACACGATGGAGAAGATGTGCGAGACATTGCTTCTGCTTCGGACGAAATATCATTTTAACGGCTACATCCATGTGAAGACGATTCCCGGCGCATCGGATGAACTGCTTGCGGCAGCAGGATATCTGGCAGACCGTATCAGCGTGAATATGGAACTGCCAACGGAGGAAGGACTGCGGACATTGGCTCCGAATAAGACGATGCAGACAATCTTAGATCCGATGGGAAAGGTGCGGAACACGATCGCGTCGCATCGGATGGCAATCGGGAAATCCGCGCACATGGAGCGAAGCAAGGGCAATCAGTTTCTGAAGCAGAGTATCTTCGGGACTGAGTCGAAGAAGCAGTTTGCGGATGGATTGGTGAAGGAGAAGGAAACAGCGCTTGGAACGGAAAATGTTGTGCGTGATGATGCTGGGGCATATGGAAGCATAGATCAAGGGAAGAATCATGGTACAGGTTCAGGTGGTTCGGTAATTGGAGAGACAGATGTGCAGAATACGATTGCGAATCTGGCTGCGAAGATGAACGGAACGGTTCTGGACAGTGCTCTCACATGGGACAACGCATATCAGCTCGCACCGCTCGATATGTCGAAATTAAAGCGGCGGTTTGCACCGGCGGGACAGAGCACGCAGATGATTATCGGGGCAACCGGCGAGAGCGATTATACGTTGCTGCAGACGACACAGCAGTTGTATCAGGGCTTCGACTTGAAGCGTGTATTTTATTCGGCATATATTCCACTGAATGAGGATAAGGTATTGCCGCAGATCGGAACACCGCCACCGCTCCTGCGGGAGCATCGGCTGTATCAGGCGGACTGGCTGCTCAGGTTCTATGGATTTCAGGCGGGAGAATTGTTATCGGAAGAGAAGCCGAATTTCAATGAACTGGTTGATCCGAAGTGTGACTGGGCACTGCGGCATCTGGATCAATTCCCGGTGGAAGTGCAGACGGCAAGCTATGCGATGCTGCTCCGTGTGCCGGGCATCGGACCGAAATCGGCAGGACGGATCACATACGCAAGACGTTACGGCAGACTCGATTTCGCTTCCCTGAAGAAGATGGGTGTCGTGCTGAAGCGGGCACAATATTTCATTACCTGCGGCGGCAGGCAGATGTATCACACACCGATCGAGGAAGGGTATATCACAAGGCAGCTGACCGGTATCGATCAGAAGGATATATGGAAGACGGAGCATGCGAATGAATCGTTTACGCAGATGTCTCTGGCGGATTTCGGAATTGGGTAGATTATAGCTATGAAGATATATACATGTAAAGACCGGTTGGAGGATATCATGACCTGCATCTATGATGCGTGGGTGGAAGCTCTACGGATCGGTCACGATCAGATACAAGTGAAGAAAGAACCGGTATTTCAACAGACGATGTTCGACGAGTATATCCATGTGGACGGTGATGCCGAAAAGACAAAGAAGGTGATTCGTTCGATTCGGCGAGATATCTCAGATGAGGCGTATCTGGATGTCTATTATGCAACACTCTCCGCGGAGGAAGATGCATTGCAGGCAATCTATAATTTCCTGCGGGTTGGATTCGCGGTTGGCTGCCGCGTGCTTGATTATTATACGAATCCGCATGTGATGCGGATATTGGAACTGCGGCGGAAGGTGGGAAATGAGAGCCATCATTTCCGGGAATTCGCGCGGTTTCAGTCGTTAAATGGGAAAGTCTATGTGTGCCATCTGGAACCGAAAAGCGATGTGATCATGCTGGTTGGCAGACATTTTGCAGATCGTATGCCGTCCGAACATTGGATGATCATTGATGATACAAGGAAGACTGCGTGCGTGCACCCGAAGGATGGAACGAATTATCTGCGCTATCTGACTGATGCGGAATTTGAGACGCTTCGGAAGACAGAAGAGTACGAGGACGAATATACCGATATGTGGAAGACATTTTTCCATGCGGTTGGAATCAAAGAGCGTGAGAATTATATCTGCCAGCGGAACCTCTTCCCAATCTGGAAACGAAAACATGCGGTGGAATTCAAGGATTAGATATGGTAGTATCTTGGTAGAAAATACAGGAGGAACAGATACGATGGCATACTTCTATTTTACAAGACATGGACAGACAATCTGGAATGTAGAGAATAAAATCTGTGGCGCGACAGATATTGCACTTACAGAACTTGGACATACACAGGCAAAGGAATTGGGCGAACGGATCAAGGCAGAAGGAATCCATATTGATAAGATTCTGTATTCGCCGCTGATGCGCGCGGCAGATACCGCAAAGCATATCGCGGAAGTGACCGGCGTTCCGGCAGAGGAAGAAATGCGCTTAAAAGAACAGAATTTTGGACGGTATGAGTCCACACCGCGAAATGGAGCAGAATTCTCTGTTGCCAAGGCGCAGTTTGTCAATAGTTATGATGGTGGGGAGTCTATGCTGAAGCTTTCCCAGAGAATCTATAATCTGCTGGATGATATTAAGGAAGAAGCGGAAAGCAAAGGAACGGTGTACCTGTTGGTGGCACATAACGGAATCTCCCGTATTATTGAGTCGTATTTCCGTGATATGACGAACGAGGAATTTGCAGCATTTGGGATAAAGAATTGTGAGTTAAGAAAGTATGAATTTTAGGGGAAAGTTGACGGTTCTCTGATGGATTTGAATAGGGATGGGAACACTTATAACATATGTACTTAATAAAATATCTTTATTAAGGGTACTAATAAATAAAAAAACTACAAAATAGTACCCTGAAATGAAGATTTGTGATAAGATGTGAATGAAAGGAGTGTCCATTATGTTCAAACATGTATATCCAAGAGAAAAATATTTAAAGAGGATTCGTCCTTTTTATAGTTCTGATATTATAAAGGTAATTACTGGAATACGTAGATGTGGTAAATCCTTTATATTGAAGGCAATCATAAACGAATTATGTAATAATGAAGTGCCATCATCACAAATTATATATATCCCCCTTGATAAAAGAGGATTTAAAAATATAAAGACTCCGGAACAGCTTGAAGAAATGATAGAATCCATGTTAGGGGAAGAAGAAAATTATTTTCTGTTCATAGATGAGGTGCAGAATGTAACAGGATTTGAGAATGTAATTCACGCATATGCAGAGGAGGGATATTCTATTTTCTTGACGGGTTCCAATTCGTATCTGCTTAGCGATGAAATTTCGACAAAGTTGACAGGCAGATATTTGAATTTTGAAACATATCCTTTGGATTTTGCGGAATACCTTGAAATGAAAGATTTTTTTGGAAAAAACATTGATTCTGATATGGATTTGGAATTTAAGGAATACATCTTAAATGGTGGGTTTCCTAAAACATTGGAATTTGATGATGTTTCGACAAGACAAGTATATACAAGAGGAATTATTTCGGAAATTTTCGAAAAGGATGTAAAGACAAGAAGGCGTATTTCTAATGTCCCTGTGTATGAACGAGTACAATCCTTCTTGTTGAATAATTATGCAGCCCCGTTTTCTTTGAATAGCTTATTGGAATGTTTGGAAAAGGAAGGATATAAGACAAAAGCAACTACAGTAAGAGGTTACATTGAAGATTTAATAAAAGCAAAAATAATTTATGAATGTAATAGATTCGATCTAAAAAGTAAAAGAGCCATAAAGAGAGATCAAAAGTATTATCTTGCAGATTTGGCAATTTACTTTTCTATGAATACGGATAACAGGTTATCATTTGGACCATCGCTGGAAAATATAGTTTACTTATATCTTGCAAGTCAAGATTACCAGATAAGTATTGGAAAGATTGGTAAATTAGAATGTGATTTTATTGTTCGAAAACATGACGGAGAATATGCATATATTCAGGTTGCTTATAGTTTGCAGGGAAACGATGAAAAAACTACGCAAAAAATAAAAGAAAGAGAGTATAGACCATTCAGAGAAATAAGGGACGGTTATCCACGTTATATTATTTCTTTAGATAAATACAGAGATCAGCAAGAGGGAGTTCATCACATTAATGCGATTGATTTATTTATGGGAAAGGAAAAAATCTAATATTTTATTGGCATCAATAATAAATAGGAATCCTCCTTACAGAGAAGCTAAAGAAAAATAAAGGTTGAAGTATGGAGCGGCATATGGGGAGAATGCAGAATATTTGGTAGAAAATCACGATTTATAAGAATATTTGTACCGGAGCGATGCAAACTGTTACCATTGTATATATTTATATTTGCGGCACTGGTAGAGGTTTTGCAGATGTACCATGTTGTGGAAGCGTTAGGCTGGCAGGATAATAATAGCGCGAGGGAAAGAGGAGATGAAAAAGATGACGAATCAGGAATTATTCGAAAGTATTCAGATGGGACACAAAGAGAAGAAAGTTTTGTCCTTATCAAAGAAACTGGTTAAAAAATGTTCGTTTAACAGTGGCTCGGATGTTGAAAATCTCTGTCATTTAGCCTGTTGGCTATATGTATATGGGTGCGAGGACGAAGCTCTTAAGTTATGTGAGATTACGCATGAAGTGGAGTTCCCCGGAAAGGGAGTATGGAATGTCTGGGATAGAATTCTGCTCATATGGGGACTGGAAGTTCAGATTTACAAGAATCGAAATATGACAGAAAAGGCAGACGAACTCATCAGGCAGATGGATAATCTGTGGCGATTCCCACCAACATTACCACTTGTCGATCCAGAAGTGGAAGCGGAGAGAAGAAATCGATTTACGGTAGAGTTTTGTTCGTGTAAAGAAAATATTGAGGGAGAAAGTTCAGTGACATCTGCGAATGAATGGAGAATGATAGGATTGATGAAGCTGGTAGGGTACGGAGCTACAGGTCTGTTTCCGAATCTGGTGAAGGAAAAAGAAACGGTTGATCGTCTGATTGAAGAGTATATGTTGAATCTGAAAAAGGTAAAGTAGATCTAGAACTGTAAAGTTTGAAAATCTCTTTCAATAAATTTGTAAAACGGAGAAGAACATGAAGCGAATCGGATATGCAATAGCAACTGTGATTTTGCTGTTGATCGAAGTGTTGATTGCGATATATGTGCATGATGCATTTGTAAGACCATATATTGGTGACGTGCTGGTCGTGGTTGTGCTATATACGTTTATAAGAATATTTGTACCGGAGCGATGCAAATTGTTACCGCTGTATATATTTATATTTGCGGCACTGGTCGAGGCTTTGCAGATGTTCCATGTTGTGGAAGCGTTAGGTTGGCAGGATAATCGTTTCTTAAGTATTCTGGTCGGTTCCGTATTTGATTGGAAAGATATCTTGTGTTATGCCGTTGGCTGTATATTGCTTGGAGTGTATGAAGTGTTGAAGCGAAAGGCTGTAAAAGGGAGAGAAAATGGCGTTTGATTTTAAGAAGGAATACAAGGAATTTTATATGCCGAAGAACAAGCCGGAGATAGTGAATGTTCCAAAGGCAAACTATATCGCAGTAAGAGGAAAAGGCAATCCGAATGAAAAGGATGGTGCATATCAGCAGGCGATTGGCATTTTATATGCAGTTGCATATACACTTAAGATGAGTTACAAGACGGATTACAAAATAGAAGGATTTTTCGAATATGTTGTGCCGCCGCTCGAAGGCTTTTTGTGGCAGGATGATGTTGATGGGATTGATTACTCGAATAAGGATGCATTTAATTGGATTTCTGTGATAAGGCTTCCGGATTTTATTACGAAGAAGGATTTTGACTGGGCGGTAGAAACCGCTACGAAAAAGAAGAAGCTGGATTGCTCGTCGGCAGAGTTTATCACGATAGAAGAAGGCTTATGCGTTCAGATTATGCATTTTGGAGCATTTGATGATGAACCGGCGACTGTTGAAATCATGGATACATATTTGCAGGAAAATGGATATAAAAATGATCTGTCAAAAGATAGATTGCATCATGAAATTTATCTCTCGGATGCAAGAAAAGTTGCTCCTGAAAAATGGAAAACGGTTATTCGGCATCCGATATCATTGTTAGATACCAAGTGATTAACCGGCAATTTCTGGTGTATCCAACAATATTTGGAAAATATATTAATCCCCGAAATAAATACAAAACGCTGTCAAGCGTTCTTGAAAAAGTCCTTGACATGTTCAGTTCGATTATGCTAGTCTACTACCAAAGCATAAGTTTCATATAGTAGCTTTTAGACAGTTACTTTCTACGAATAGTCAAATTATTTATTCTTGAACATTCATGCTTTTAAATTCAATTCATTTAATTTAAGATGCAGGGGTATTCAAGGAAGGTAGTTTAAGATTATGTTTGCCGATGGATTTCTCCTGCGCAAGCCAAAGGAGGACGAAATATGGCAAACAGAGAGTACAAAAGTGACGTGTTTAGTATGTTGTTGGAGGACAGGGCGAGAGCGTTGGATGTCTACAATGCGATGGCAGGGACGGCGTATACCGATCCGGAGATTATCGAGATTCATACGCTGGAAAGTGGTGTATCGCTTACGGTGCACAACGATGCATCGTTTGTGGTGAGCATGGATTCGGTTCTGAACATCTACGAGCATCAGTCAACATATAACCCGAACATGCCACTTCGGGAACTGATTTATTTTGTGACCATCATCAAGAAGCTGGTTGAAAACAGATATCTGCTCAGTCACAAACTGGTGAAGATACCTACACCGAAGTTCGCAGTGTTCTACAATGGAGATAAAAACAGACCAGAGCGTGAAGTGCTGAAATTGTCTGATGCATATGAAAATCAGTCAGATGAGCCGCAGTTAGAGCTGATTTGCACCGTGTACAACATCAATCCGGGAAATAATGAGGATTTGAAAAAGCGGAGCCAGACACTGCGGGAGTATATGATATTTGTTGGATATGTAAATGAGAATCTTGCAAAGGCAAAAAAGGGCGACAAGGATTATGAGACCGCAATCAGAGATGCAGTGAATCGTTGCATTGCAGAGGATATCCTGAAGAAATTTTTGCTGGAACGCGGAGAGGATGTGCAGAAAATTATGATGTTTGATCTGACATACGAAAAGCAGATGGAGAATGCGAAGCGGGAATGGTATAACGATGGCGTGGAAGAAGGACGTGCGGAAGGGTATTCATCTGGAATTGCGGAAGGTGCAGTTCATCATTTGGTTGCTTCCGTTGTAAAAAAGGTGCAGAAGAACAAAACACTTGATCAAATTGCAGATGAACTTGAAGAATCTGTCGAAGATATCCATCCCATCTACGATATTGTGAAGAAGCATGCTCCGGAATACGATGCGGACACAATTACTACGGAAGTGCTGGAAGCACGGGAAAATGAAAAAGTATAATTGTTATTAGATAAATAAAGGCAGGATAGCTGATAGAAAGTCAACTGTTCTGCTTTTCGTATATAACAGGCATTTTGTTGTTTGAAACTCAATAAGGGGCATAAAAGTGAGACATTTTATAGATTTTATAAAAAGTAAAAAACAAATGAAACCGGAGTTATTCAGCATTTCATGTGAATATGATGGTTATGATTTAGTTTTTGAGGAAGGGACTATAGATGCAAAACTTTACGAATCATTCAATGAGATAATTACGGACAGGCGATATGACATAAATACTCTGCCGGAGTATCGTGTGCTGCTTGACCGTAAAGATGAGGAACATTTCAATACTTTCTATGACTGTTGGATAAGAGAATTGGAGAAAAATGGTTTTGCTTTTTTATTGGACAATACCATCGGAATAGATAGCTTTGTAAAAGGAATTAATAGAATTTTGTTGAGTATTGGTTCAGGAAAACAATTGAATGCGGTGAGGGTAAATTCTGAATATCGACGTGAAGTTATAAATTATTCTTTGTCGGGAAAAGAGATTACATCTGAAATAAACTACGATATACTGGAAGCAAATATCGTTGCCAAAGAACTTCGGAAAATTGGATATGAATTGATTTGCCTGTTTAATGGCTTCGATAATAACATAAAGACAATTATCAGGATAGATAGAATAACTGAGCTGAAAGAGATTGAGGCGAAGATAAAGCATGGGGTGGATTAGCTGCCAAGGATTACGAGAAAATTATAAGTAAAATCAAGGGGAGGATACCATGAAAATAGAGTATAGAAGACTGACAGAGAAAGAACTGAATACGTTTATTGATATGCGGATAAAGCAACTGAGAGAAGAAGGTGCTAAGGAGGATATTGATTTAGCACCTGCATTAAAGCAGTATTATATACGCCATATGGGGGATGGAACTTTTGTGTCATGGCTTGCTTTTGACGGGGATAAGATTATTGGAACGAGTGGTATGTCTTTTGTAGAGAAACCGCCATATTTTGGTTGCCCAAGTGGAAAGATAGGGTTACTATCCAGCATGTTTACTGATCCGGACTACAGAAGAAAAGGTATCGCAAAAGAGCTGTTAACACGCGTTGTTCATGATGCAAAAGAATATGGCTGTGGAACAGTGCAGATCACAGCGTCAGATATGGGCGTTAAGTTATATTCGAACTTTGGATTTGTTCCGAATAAAAATTTTATGCAATATAAACTTTCGTGATTCTAACCATTGTTAGTGAAAGTACAGAAAAATATATGAGTGTTAGGTGAGACCACTCATAAGGAAAGGATTATCATGGATAAAACGATAAATGATTTTATTAATCTTTGGGTTGGAAAACGGCTTGAAGGGCTTAACTGCATATGTGAAATGCTGGATTTCTGTTTCAGCGATAATCTCGTATTGCATGGATTGGGATTGACTAGAATTTTTCTTAATGATGACTTGATAATAACAACGATGGATTACGATTCTTGGGATCAAGATGATAGCAAACATAATGATGAATGGCTCAATACAGATAAGTTTCGGAATCAGATAATTGGCGGAAAAGTCACAAACATATCCATTAGTAAATCCAATGATTTGTTCGTTGAAATGGATAACGGTGTGAGAATAGAATGCTATATTTCCAATGCTTACCCGCATTATGAAGAGGAATGTGAACAATGGCTTTTATTTGAACATACAGAGGATCATTCAGGAAGAAGATTGACTGCATATAATAAAAGGCTGGAGAGTAACATTGGAAATAGCAGAGGGGACAAAGATGTGGTGGTATGAAAATGTATCAAGAGCTGATTTTGAAGCGGTTAAAGATACGATAGAGCAAATTATGCTTCAATTAGGTGCTTCAAAATACGAAATCCGTTTACCTTATGAGGCTAAAACAACAAGCTGTTCAGATGATTTTGAAGAGATGCATCGTTCTGAGCGATCAGTATTTACATATAAAGGATTATTTTTCAGAGTGGATGAAGTCCTTTTTAGCCAAAAGCCCTTTATTGTAATAGAAAGTGGGGATCTGGATGAGCTAATGAATAATATTATGGATGATGCAGAGCCATTTCCATACGATTTATCCTATGAAGAATTGTGTGACGAGGTAAAGTATTCTTTGGGGATCAAACCATATCCTCAAGAGTAAACGTTTATTATTTCTAATAGGCGTGACTTGAGGTTTGGTACACAGCTGATCAGATAGGAAAAACACAATAAATATAGCTAAGGTAAAACAAAAATCAGCATTTGGAGGAATGAGAAATGAAATCGACAATGCGAAAAGTAATTGGTATTATGCCACTTTATGATGATGAAAAAGAAAGCTACTGGATGCTGCCTGGATATATGAAAATGCTGGAGGCGGAAAATGCGATTCCTATGATGCTCCCTCTTACAGCAAATGAGAAGGAACTTGATTATTTTCTTGAAATATGTGGTGGATTTTTGCTGACTGGTGGACATGATGTGTCCCCGTCTGTGTATCATGAAAAAAAGAAATCGTGGTGTGGTTCCTGTTGTGAACTACGGGATGAAATGGAACAAATAGGAGTAAACAGTTATCACCATCAAGCAATCAGAGAACTGGCACTCGATTTTCAGGCGATGGCATTTTCGGAAGATGGTTTGATTGAAAGTATCTATATGCCATCGAATAAGTTTATAGTGGGTGTATAGTAAGGGGGAATTACAGATGAAACCATATCATTTGATTCTGGATTTTACACACGTATACGATGATGAAATCTGTGCAGATCGAGAGCAATTTTCGTGGATTGACTGCTCGGATATTGAAGGCAGCGACCTGTATTGTTCGCCACAGGCAGAGCGGGAGATCCGCAGGAGAATAGAACCGTATGGAGTACATGGAATCCATTTTGTGGATTCTGGCAATTATCATTATGTTACAAAGATATTTACAGATCAGATTCACAGCCCGTTTTATTTGATTGTTTTCGATCATCACACAGATATGCAACAACCATTAATGGAAGGAATGATGAGCTGTGGCGATTGGGCGGGAATGGTTCTTGATCAGAATCCGGCATTGCAACAATTTATTTTGATCGGGCCGGCGGAAGGCGATATAAGGCAGATTCGGACAGAGTATCCAGATAAACTGATAACTTTTTCCGCAGAGGAAATCCGTAAGGGAGAAGGTGTGGAACGGTTAAAACAGATTCACGGCGGTGTACCATTGTACATTTCAATCGACAAGGATGTGCTTTCTGAGCAATACAGTGAAACAAATTGGAATCAGGGCGAACTGACGCTGGGGATGCTTGAACATATGCTTCAATATTTTCTGGAGCGGGCACCCGTATATGGTATAGATATCTGCGGGGAATGCTCTACGGCGATTGCCCTGCCGGAATATTTTCAGGCAGAGGGTGTAAATGGTAAGACAAACGTAGAGCTGTTTCGATTTTTGCGTAGTTATTGTTGTAGTTGAACTGGATACAAATGAGCGAAATACAAGAGCAAGAAATTTGTACCAGAGGTTAGGGTATGAAGAGATAGGAATCGATAAATGAAGCAAACCACACAGAAAACAGCATATTTTCACCTTCCCGGGCTATTTGAATTCTATGAGTTATACGAATTATTTCTGCCGCTGTTCCGCGAACACCGGGAATATTTTTACGATTGGTGTGAGATTGGCTCCATCTATGGGGCACCGGCGGATTGTATCTGGGGTGGCGGACGGATCGGAGATGGCGAACACAGTGCACAGGAAGTGCTGCATCTGATGCAGGAATATGGTATTTCCGCGAGATTGACATTCAGTAATTCGTTGTTGCAGGAAGAGCATTTATCCGACAAAAAATGCAACACACTTTGCACGTTATTTGAAAAAGGTGGAATAGTGCAAAATGGAGTGATTGTGCATTCGGATTTATTACTGTCGTATCTGAAGAGGCAGTATCCGGGATTGTATCTTGTCTCATCAACCACGAAGGTTCTGACGGAGTTTGAACAGTTCCGGGATGAGTTAAAGCGGGATGAGTTTCAGTATGTAGTGCCGGATTTTCGGTTGAATAAACGGTTTGAAGATCTGCATACGTTGACGGATGAGCAAAAGGCGAAGGTTGAGTTTTTGTGCAATGAATGTTGTTGGTTTGGGTGCAAAGAACGGAAAGTATGTTATGAGGATGTGAGCCGGAAAGCACTTGGCATAAAAGCACCGGATCATAGATGCATGGCACCAGAGTCGGAACAGGGATACCGGTTCTCAAAGGCAATGTCGAATCCGGGATTTATCGGAGTTGATGCGATAAAAGACATCTATCTGCCGATGGGATTTTCCAATTTCAAGATTGAAGGACGCGGACTGGGAAGTGCGTTGGTGTTGGAATTCCTGCTTTATTACATGACGAAGCCGGAGTATCAGATTTATGTGAGGGAAGCGATTTATCTGGATAATATGTTGGATCTGTTCTGAGGAGAAATGCGGAATAGAAGTTTCTGCATTATAAGGAGAAGCAAATATGAAATTAAGAAATATACTCATTGTCGTGAAAGACATAGAGCGTGCAAGAAAATATTATCACGACTTATTTGGACTGGATATGCTATTATTATGTTACTCCAATAGAAGTCAGCAGGAAATGAAGGGAGATAATGAAGGATGACAACAAATAATTATTCAATAATTTTCAGCAGCGTAACCGGTAATACAGAGAAACTGGCAGATACAATCCATGAAACGCTGCCTCAGGATATGTGTGATTATTTTGGCGGGAATGAATTACAGGTACCGGAATCTGATTTGCTGTATATCGGTTTTTGGACGGACAAAGGAAACGCAGATAATAAGACATTAGAATTGTTATCGAAACTAAAAAATAAGAAGATTTTTTTGTTTGGAACAGCCGGCTTCGGTGGAAGCGACACATATTTTAACAAAATTCTTGAGCAGGTCAGACAATCTATTGATTCCAGCAACGAGGTTATCGGAGCGTATATGTGTCAGGGAAGGATGCCACAGTCTGTGCGCGACCGTTATATCAAAATGAAAGAGAATCCGGAACATCCGGCGAATCTTGATATGCTGATTGAGAATTTTGATCGCGCTTTATCCCACCCGGATGCGGATGATCTGGAAAGATTAAAAAAGACATTATGAACAGACTGGGAAAGTTCAGGAGGGAACTATAATGTCAAAAGATGAATATTTAATTACAGATGCGCCTCTGAAAGCGTTGACCGTATTTGCAATGCCTATGATTCTCGGCAGCTTCTTTCAGCAGGTATATAATATGGCCGATTCCATAATCGTTGGTCAGTTTGTTGGTTCCTCCGCGCTCGCGGCAGTTGGTGCCTGTGCAGCGCTTACCAATGTTTTTATTTGCGTGGCATTGGGCGCCGGTGTGGGTGCCGGTGTGCTTGTAAGCCGTTATTTTGGTGCCAGAAATTATGGAAAAATGAAAACGATCGTATCAACTTCATTGATCAGTTTTCTAAGCTTGAGTATACTTCTGAGTGTCCTTGGATTTTGCTTTTCTGATTTGATGATGCGGCTATTACACACACCAGCGGATATACTGGATGATGCGGTGCTGTATCTGCGGGTCTATTTTATGGGATTTCCGTTTCTGTTTATGTATAACATTCTATCAACCATGTTTACTTCCATCGGGGAGTCGAAGATTCCGTTGGTGCTTCTGATCGTTTCGTCGATATTGAATATTCTTATGGATCTCTGGATGGTGACCGGTCTGGAGCTGGGCGTGTTCGGTGCAGCCCTTGCGACTCTTATTGCACAAGGGATTTCGGCAGTGCTGTCCTTCCTGATTTTTATTCATCGGATGCGGCAGTATCAGGGTCCTTTTCGCTGGTTTGAACGGCAGGAACTGTATTCCATGCTTCGTATTGCCGTTCCTTCGGTTCTCCAGCAGTCCACCGTGTCGATCGGTATGATGATTGTACAGGCAGTTGTAAATCCGTTCGGTACACAGGCACTTGCCGGTTATGCTGCGACGATGAGGGTAGAAAATGTTTTTTCACTGATATTTGTATCTATTGGCAATGCGGTGTCCCCATACGTTTCCCAGAATCTTGGTGCGAAGAAACCACAGCGTATCAAGAAGGGCTATCATGCTGCATTGGTGTTAGATGCGAGTTTTGCAATCCTTGCGTTTGTCGTCATTGAAACACTGCATACGCAGATTTCCTCGTTGTTTCTGGGGAAAGACGGAACTGCTTTTGCATATCAGGTATCCGGGGATTATATGAGATGGCTTGGGTATTTTTTCATCTTCATGGGTATCAAGATGGCGACAGATGGAGTCCTTCGGGGACTCGGAATCATGCGGCCGTTTCTGGTTGCCAATATGGTAAATCTTGCAATTCGTCTGGCAGTTGCTTTGATCTGTGCACCGAGGTTTGGAATCGCATTTGTCTGGCTTGCCGTACCGGCCGGCTGGCTAGCAAACTTTCTGATCTCTTATGTGGCGCTCAGAAAATCATGGCCGAAAATCCTGCACTGAATAAACACAGTGCGTGTTTGCTCCTATGCATAAGGCGGAAAATGGCGTTTCTGGTTCCGACATTGCTTGGGTATATCGATAAGACAAAAAACAGATGATTATAAATGAAGCCCGGGATGTCTGGGTTGCTTCGCAGGCAGCCTTGACAGAATGCTACGGATTGCACCCGGAAAGCTTTGAGGCTTCCTGTAAGTTTACTTCGTCCATAGGTGGAAGGACCATGAAAAATCTGGGAAGAATATCGAACGGTGCCCTTGGAGCTTTGCAGAAAGATACGGACGATACGGTGGAAGCGGGAACATCCAGCCGCAGGATTGCCTGCCATCCAGGGAATAATAAACGATCGGATGGCAGTACGGAGAATAATTCGCCTGTATTACCTTTGCGTATGATTGTTCCGATAGGCTTTGGGCGTACAACACATAATTTCTTTAAATTTGCGAATAAAATAACTGACATTTTCAAATCCGCAATCCAGTGCGATATCAAGCACTGGATTGTTTGTCGTTTCAAGCAGAATACATGCCTTTTGAATGCGGTAATTAAGCAGATACTGAATCGGAGAAACACCTGCAATATCCTTGAAAAAACGGCAGAGATACTGGCTGTTGCATGGGATGGTATCCGCCAGGTCCTGCAAGGTGACCGGCTGGTTATAATTATGCTCCATATAAGAGATGACAGACTTATAGTTCTGTATTTTCTTTTGGTTTGTCTGTGCGTGTGCATTTTGGACAGATTGCATGAGATTGGCTGTATAAATGGATGATATAATATCGAGAATCAGTAGTTTGCTTGTCATATACCAGCCGTAATCCATTTCTGCGGCAGTATCCATAAGAGCCTTGATTTTAGGTGAAAGAGCGGCATGGATGGATGAACCGCAATGGTAGATATTTGGCAATAGAGCCAGTTGGTTTATCAGCGGTCTGATACATTTTTCCTGCATTTCATCTTCATAGGAAAAATCCAGAATACACGGGTCGAATAAGATTACGTTGTGCTTGGTGTCAGAGGAATTCCCCTTGATCTGATGCAGGTCGCCGGGATTCAGGATACAGATATCTCCTTGTGATAAAGTAAAGCTCTGCAGATTGATTTCAAATTCAAAGCTCCCCTTCTCAATATAGAGAATTTCCATATAGTGGTGCCAGTGGCGCGCAACAAAGAAATATTCCGGATAGGGTGTACCGGTCCCTGTATCAAAATGTAATTTGGAAATAGGATGTTCTTTTGTTCCGTAATGAATATTTTCTTTTAGAGAAATGTCCTGGTTCATATCGTAATATCGTTCCTTTTTTGTAGGTAGACTCGTGCCAGACTTGTGCCTGCATAAGTTCATATGGTTAAAATATGCTATATTTCAAGAAAAGTCAATATTGTGTCATAAAATAACGAAGATAATGCAAGAATATTAGCTTACCTGACAATATAATGATATTAACAAAACGCAAGACAAAACAATCGGAAGGAGAATGCGAAATGATTAAAAAATATACCTATGGAACCCCGTTTCCAACAGAATCAGTGACAGAGCAATTTGCAGCATCGGAAGGAATGCCGGAGTTTGGCGCCATTCATTTGCAGGAAGGATTTTCTTTCACTTATAAGCTTCGTGATGAGGATGTCGTATATGGACTTGGTGAAGCAAACCGTGGCATTAACAAACGCGGCTACCAGTATATCAGCAACAATTCAGATAATGCCCATCATCATGAGGATGTATATTCTCTGTATGCTTCTCATAATTTTATTATCGTGTCAGGGGAGCAGACGTTTGGACTTTACCTTGATTATCCGTCAACACTCACCTTTGATGTCGGTTACACAAGATCGGACGAGCTTCATATCTTCTGTGAAAGGGCGGATCTTGATCTGTATGTTATCACAGGCGAAAATCCATACGATATTACAAAGCAGTTTCGGAAGATGATTGGCAGAAGCTATATTGCGCCAAAATTCGCGTTTGGATTCGGGCAGAGCCGCTGGGGATATAAAACGCCGGAGGATTTTGTTACGGTGGCAGAAAAATACAGGGAAAATCATATTCCGCTAGATATGGTTTATATGGATATTGACTATATGGATAACTATAAAGATTTTACGGTAAATGAGGAGTTCCGTGATTTCCCGCAGTACGTAGAGAACCTGAAGAAGGATCATATCCGGCTTGTTCCGATCATTGATGCAGGCGTAAAAATCGAAGAAGGATATGATGTATACGAGGAAGGAGTCGAGAAGAATTATTTCTGTAAGAGACAGGATGGAAGTGATTTCGTAGCCGCTGTCTGGCCCGGATATACACATTTTCCGGATGTATTAAATCCGGATGCCAGAAAATGGTTTGGAGAGAAATATAAGCGCCTGACGGATGCCGGCATAGAGGGATTTTGGAACGATATGAATGAACCGGCGATCTTTTTCACACCGGAGGGTGTAAAAGACGTAAAGGAAGCGATGAAAGCGTTCATAGACAAAGAGGAAACCGTGCAGGACGTATGGGCAATCGGGGCGCAGGTGACCGGTCTTGCGAACAATGCGGAAGACTATGCAGCTATGTATCACAATGTAGATGGTAAGATGGTGCGGCATGATCAGGTGCACAATCTGTTTGGATATAACATGACGCGGGCGGCGGGGGAAGGACTCCGTGAGATTTCGCCGGATAAGCGTTGCCTGTTGTTCTCACGTTCATCCTACATTGGCATGCATCGCTACGGTGGAATCTGGACCGGTGATAATAAATCCTGGTGGTCACATATTCTGCTGAATCTGAAGATGCTGCCATCCTTGAATATGTGCGGGTTCTTATATACCGGTGCCGATCTGGGTGGCTTTGGCTGTAACACGACACGGGATCTGCTGCTCCGCTGGCTGGCACTCGGTGTATTTACGCCGCTTATGCGGGATCATTCCTGCGAGAACACAAGAGAACAGGAGTGTTACCAGTTTGAACACATTGAGGATTTCCGGCATATAATCAGTGTGCGGTATCGGTTGATTCCATACATTTACAGCGAATATATGAAGGCTGCACTGACCGATGACATGATGTTTAAGCCGCTTGCATTTGAGTATCCGGAAGATCGGATGGCTGTAAATGTGGAAGATCAGTTGATGCTCGGAAATGAAATCATGATCGCACCTGTGTATACGCAGAATGCAATCGGCAGATATGTGTACCTGCCGGAAGCGATGATGCTTGTCCGTTTTTGCCCGGACGGAAAAATCGAACAGACGGAAATGCCGAAGGGACATCATTTTGTCGAGGTTCCGTTGAACGAGGTTATCTTATTTATCCGTCAAGGCAAGTGCATTCCGCTTGTGGATGCTGCAGAGTGCGTGGATGAGATTGATATGGACAGCCTGCAACTGATTGGATATGCGAATAGCACCTATCAGTTATATGACGATGACGGTTATACGAGGGCATATGATCTGGAAAAGTCAACCGTCTGGTTGAAGAAGGAAGAAAATAAATAAATTTATAATACCACAGCTACTTGACAATACAAAGTAGCTGTGGTATTTTCTTATCACACTACTTGGCGATACAAAGTAGTGTAGTAGAAGAAATACGAAAACTGCCCCATAATGGAGGAACTATCATGATAGATACACAATTAATGAAAGGAATTCTGGAAGGATGCGTGCTATCGGTGATTGCGGAACATGAGACATACGGCTATGAGATTCTGCAACGGCTGACGGAATCTGGATTCACTGAGCTTGGCGAAGGAACGATGTATCCGGTGCTTACGCGGCTGGAGAAGAACGGCTATATTAAGTGCCGCAAAGAGAAATCCCCGCTTGGACCGATCCGGAAATATTATTCGGTGACCGATGCGGGGGCGAAGCATTTGAAGGAATTCTGCGAGAGTTATAAGAGCATTACGGAAAGTGCGAAGAAAATTTTGAAGATGGAGGAGTGAGACGGATGAAGGCGGAGAACCTGACACTTGCTGAGTATGTTGCAAAGGGCGGCACGGCTGAGTAAATAAAATTTAGAAATACAGGTTGACTGGATCATTGGACGAAAAGAGGAACGAACATGGCGGAGAATGAACCGAAGAAGATTGTAGTACGGGGTGCAAACGTACATAATTTGAAAAATATCAATGTGGATGTGCCATTACATCAGATCGTTGGGATTGCAGGTGTGTCCGGTTCGGGCAGATCATCACTTGCGCTTGGCGTGTTGTATGCTGAGGGTTCCAGACGATATCTGGAATCGTTGTCGACTTATACAAGGCGGCGGATGACCGGGGCGGCAAAGGCAAAGGTGGATGAAGTGTTATATGTACCGGCAGCACTGGCACTGCATCAGCGGCCGGGCATTCCGGGGATTCGCAGTACATTTGGAACCGGGACGGAGCTTTTGAACAGCCTGCGGTTGATGTATTCCCGGCTGGCATCCCATCGCTGCCCGAACGGACATTATGTGCCGCCCACATTAAAGGTGGCAGCAGAACAGGAGATTTTGTGTCCGGAGTGCGGGGCGACGGTGCAGGCACCAAGTGCGGAGGAACTGGCATTTAATTCGCAGGGGGCGTGTCCGAACTGTGGCGGAACTGGCAGTGTCCGAACGGTGGATATTGATTCGCTTGTGCCGGATGATTCCATCAGCATTGACGATGGCGCCGTTGCACCTTGGAACAGTCTCATGTGGTCTTTGATGACAGATGTCTGCCGGGAGATGGGCGTGCGTACAGACGTTCCATTTCGTGAGCTGACGGAGCGGGAGAAAGACATTGTCTATCATGGACCGGCGGAGAAAAAGCATATTTTGTATAAGGCGAAAAAATCGAATCAGGCGGGTGAACTTGATTTTACATATTACAATGCCATTTATACAGTGGAAAATGCCTTGGCGAAGGTAAAGGATGAAAAGGGCATGAAACGTGTCGAGAAGTTCCTTAAGGAAGAGGTATGTCCGGCATGTGGTGGCAGCCGGCTTTCTGAAGCGGCGCGGGCACCACGGCTTCGCGGAATTGGATTGGATGAAGCCTGTAAGATGATGCTTGGGGAATTGGTCGACTGGGTAGCTGGTGTGCCGGATTCTTTGCCGGAGGAGATGCGGCCGATGGCAGAGGCAATCTGTGAGTCGTTCCAGACCGTAGCCAGACGGTTGATGGATTTGGGACTTTCTTATCTTTCACTTGATCGTGTAGCATCTACACTTTCGACGGGGGAACGGCAGCGGATGCAGCTTGCACGCGCCGTGCGGAATCGTACAACCGGTGTATTATATGTATTGGACGAGCCGTCGATCGGACTGCATCCATCGAATATTCAAGGCTTGAATGCTGTTATGCATGACCTTGTTGCAGACGGAAATTCGGTGCTTCTGGTCGACCACGATACACAGATCTTATCGGAATCGGATTGGATTATTGAGATGGGACCAGAGGCAGGTGCCGGTGGTGGTTATGTGATCGCACAGGGTGATATTCCGCAGATTATCGCAAATCCGGATTCGATGATAGGACCATTTCTGGCGCGGAAAGCGGATATGCGTGTGCGTGAGCAGGCGCGCGCGGAGGAAAAGTTTGACTTTGGAACACTGCATCTGTCGACGGATGCGATTCACACGGTCAAACCATTGGAAGTGGATATCCCGAAGGGGCGTCTGACCGTAGTAACCGGAGTGTCTGGCTCTGGAAAAACAACGATGGTTTTAGAAAGCCTGATTCCAGGCTTGGAAGCATCCCTGCAGGGAGCCACGCTACCAGCACATGTAAAGCAGATTTCGGCAGAGGGAATCGCACATGTGAAGCTGATCGACGCATCGCCAATCGGAATCAATGTGCGGTCGACAGTCGCAACGTATGCGAATGTACACGATGAACTGCGGAAGATATATGCAAAGACACCAGATGCGAAGGAAGCGGGATATAAGGCAGGCGATTTCTCCTATAATACCGGAAAGCTGCGATGTCCGGTGTGTGATGGGACAGGACAGATTAGCCTCGATGTGCAATTCCTGCCAGACGTGGATGTACCATGTCCGGAATGCAACGGATCACGGTATGGGAAGGAAGCATGGCAGATCGGCTATGAGACGAAACAGGGAGCGAAGTATTCCCTGCCACAGTTGATGGATATGGATGTGAATACTGCGTTGGAAGCAGCGGCGGAGTGGAAGGTCGTGCGCCAGCGCCTGCAGGTATTGAAGAATCTGGGACTCGGTTACCTGACGCTGGGTGAGGAGACGCCGAGCCTGTCTGGTGGAGAGGCACAGCGGTTGAAGCTTGCCAGCGAGATGGGAAAAGGACAGGCGGATTCGGTCTTTGTATTCGATGAGCCAACGATTGGGCTGCATCCGCTGGATGTGCAGACATTGCTTGGCGTATTTCAGGCGCTTGTCGATCAGGGTGCAACCGTGCTTGTGATCGAGCATGATTTAGATGTGATCCGGAACGCCGACTATGTGATAGACATGGGACCGGGCGGTGGTGCCGCCGGTGGCCGTGTCGTTGCGGTTGGAACACCGAAGCAGATCGCAGCAAATAAAGACAGTATTACGGGAAAATATATTTAAAGTCATAAATTCTCCTTGACTCTGCACTTGGTGCATGCTGTATAAATCGCATATAGACCAACACTGTGGGAGGGAAGAACAAATGAAATTCATGTTATTGTTGGGATTGATCGGACATATTTTCTGTGGAGCATCGGACTGTCTGCTCACCTATGCACCGAATGGCAAGGTGAACCTGACGGACTTTAAGGATTATGAGAAGTCGAGTGTTTCGTTTCGGGGGATGCCAAGATGGGCATGTATCTTCAATCTGCTTCCGTTAGCTGTCGTCACATTGCCGACGAAGCTTCCTGCCAAGGCAAATGTAATCGGCGCAGGTATGTTCCTCGGACTCTTGTTTTTGATGTAAGATCTTGTTAAAATGGTGTTCAGAATGTGCTAGAAAAACAGGATGGAACATACGATGTTACTGGATAAAGATATACGGGAACCGTTATTTGAGTTCCTCGAAGAGCGGTACGGCAAGGTGCGCATCTTGGAGGAGAAAACCGTCGGGCGTTCGCGGGCGGATGTTGTGATGGTGATTCCTGAAAAAATCGTTGGAATCGAGATAAAAAGTGACGCGGATACATACACGCGGTTGGAGCGGCAGGTCGCAGACTATGATCTGTATTTCGATGCGAATATCGTGGTTGTCGGGAGCTCACATGCGAGTCACGTCGCGGAGCATGTGCCAGCACACTGGGGGATCGTGTCGGTAGAACAGCAAGAAGATCATGTGGATTTCTATATTGTGCGGGAGATGCAGGACAATCCGTATGCGCAGCTTCTTCGGACGATCCGTGTGCTGTGGCGCCCGGAGCTTGCCCATATTCAGGAGAAATACGGACTGCCGATGTACAAGCAGAAAAGCAAGGATTTTGTCCGTACAATCATTGTAGATCGGTTACCGGTCGAGGTGGTTCATAAGGAAATCAGTGATGCGCTATTTGAGCGGGATTACACCGCGATGCTTGCGGAGATTCAGGAATTCCGTAAGGCACAGGCGGCAAAACGCGGCAAGACTGTGCGCAAAAAAAGAAAAAAGTATCGAAGAAAAAAGCGGGATGCCTAGTAAGGCAGTTCCCGCTTTCCTTGCATAAAGTCGATTACAAGCTGCTTGTCCGTCTCGTTTTCGATGACGGCAGGCTGGTAGTTGTTGGATTCCCCGGTGTAGACATAGCACGGAATCAGGGTGACGTCTGTATTCGCTACGGTGAAACCACCAGTCGCAGCATCCTGTGTGATCGTCAAAGTCTGGTTATAGATCAACGTTCGGTTCTCCGGATAATTATTTCCACCGAAGATAAAATTCCCAAGTGAGTATACGATGTTCACACCATTGTAAGTCTCCATTGGCTGTAATACATGTGGGTGGGAACCGATGACGAGGTCGGCACCGTGATCGACTAAGTTATGGCAGGACGCCTGTTTCCAGTCCTCGTAGGCGTGTACCTTCTCTTCCCCGCCGTGGAAATATACAACCTGATAATCACTGTTTGCATTTGCTTCTTCCAGATCCACTAACATTGCCTGCTCGGCTCCGGCAGAGTACATGCTTCCGAACACAAATGCAATCTTGAAACCGTTGATCTCTTTGTAGACGATTTTTCCGTCTTTGCCCCAGTCAACACCTGCGACATCTAAGGCAGCGCGCGTATCCATGTTGCCATCGGTGCCGAAATCATAAGTGTGATTGTTGTCAATCGAGACGACATCGACACCGTTTTCCGGCAGAAGCTTGGCAGTTGCAGCGTGGGAGCGGAACCAGAATGCACGGAAGGTATATTCCGGCTTCTCCATGCTGACGGTCGTTCCGGATTGCTGCGCAAGTGCGACGGCAGAGTTATATTCCGCAACCGCATTATTGTATTGTTCGAGTGCAGCGGCTTCGCCCTTATCCGTTTTCGCCAGATTGTCATTGTCGGAGAAAACATTTTCACAGTTCGCAATCGTGATATCATCATTTAAGAAATAATCCCGCACATTTTCAAAGAAATACGTGCTCGGCTGGCTGTTCGCCATGGCGTCGATGCTGCTCGTAGCTGTGTCGTTACCCGCGAGCATGATATCGCCGACGAAATTCATGCTGATAGTAAATGACTGCGAAGCGGATGCGTCAACTGCGCCGGCATCCGTTACCGTTGCCATGCTGCCGGCAGGCTGGTAGGAATCAAGCCCCGAAAGGTCGATTGGCTGGACGGTTCCTTCTGTCGTCGCCGGATTTTCATCATCTTCTTTTTTCAGGATATTCATTGTGATCAGACCGGCGATGCTGACAAATGTCAAAATTATTAAAAATACAATTATCTTTCGCATAGTTTATCCTCATGATTGTGACAGCCTGAGTGGCATATGAATCCGTGTATACTAGTATCTCTAGCATACCACATTTTGGAAGGAAAGCAAATAGAAGAAATAGCTAGTCAATGCATGGAAATGGTGGTAAACTAAGCATAGTTTTGTTTGCAGCAGAATCGAACGGAGGACGTACGAATGAATTATCCAATGACTTTGGAACAATATATTGTGCAGATGCCGATGCGTGAAGTGGATCTGGTACGCATGGGTGCGCAGATTGCAGATGCATTAGCGGCAATCCATCAGCAGGGAAGTGTACATGGAAATGTAAAACCGGGAAATATTCTGATCACAGCCCCCGGCACGTATCAGCTGATTGGTATGGAGTCGGTGCGGCAGTATCCGGAAGGTACAATTCCGGTAGCAGTCGCACCAGAGCTTGAGCAGGGTGGCACGTATCAGGCAGGGACGGATGTGTATGCACTTGGCATGATGATGAAATCGTTGATTCCAAGGCAGGGCGTGAGTGGTGTGCTTGATGAGATTCTTCGCAAAGCATGTGAGCCGGATCCGGCCAGAAGGTACACAACGGCGTTGGAGTTCGCAGAGGAGTTGCAGACACTTGCGGATCTGATGCAGGATACGGTGGCAGCGGCTCCACAGGCGGTTTATGAGCAGCCAAATCCGCAGTCGTACGAGCAGCCGTATACCCAACCGGTATCGCACGCACAGCAGCCGAATCCGCAGTCGTACGAGCAACCGTATACCCAACCGGTACCGCACGCACAGCAGCCGACGGAGCTTGTAAATAACCGGCATCTGCAGGAGACAGATTCCTACCGGACACGGCCGCAGGAAGAGATGCATCTGCAGCCGAAGAAAGAAAAAGACACAAAGCAGAGACAGAAAAAGCAGAAAGAATCGCTGGCATTACATTTCCTGCTTCCGATTCTGCTTGTATTGATCATAGGCGCAGCTGTCGCTGTATATGTTATATTGATACGTCCTTCGAATGAACCGGAGGCGACGACGGAACCGGTCACAACAACGGAAGCGGCAAGTGAAACCACAACGGAGATAACAACGACGGAAGCCACAACCGAGGCAACAACGGAAGAAGCGGAATGCCCGTATGAGTATTCGCAGAAGGTAACGGTAACTGCGCATGCCGGAAGCACAAGCGGAACGCTGACAGTCTATAATTGGGAGAATGGAGACTGGACAGAGAAGTTTTCATGCGGATGTAAATTAGGAAAAAACGGCATCGGCTCAGATTATGGAGAAGGAAAAGGCGTAACTCCGATGGGAACCTTCAAGCTTGGATTCGTGATGGCAAATGTGAATCCGGACAATGGTATGGATTTTAAGCTTGCAGGCAGTACACTGGGAATCGTGGACGATGCTGAATCAGAGCTTTACAATACACTTGTTGACACCTCCCAGGCAGGGGACGTGAGCGTGGACCGCATCGGAAATAACATTGTATCCGGTAAGCTCAAGGCAATCATTTTTATTGAGCATAACGGAGATGGAAGTTCGCCGGAAGGTGTGACACCGGGCAAAGGCTCTGTTATTACGATATGCGGAAATTATAGCTATGAGGAGATCAGCGAGACAGCCGGATGTATCGATATAGATGTGGACGATATGACAACATTGCTTTCAATGTTGGATGGCAGCCTGAATCCTTATATTGAGATTACATTGAATTAAAGGCAGCGGCACAGGGGGGTAGCGATGAAGAATTTGCGATTGCTTTTTTGTATGTTGATGGGACTGCTGATTGGTACAGTCGCCGGAATTGTGCTGACGAATGTCATGCACAGCCAGCAGAAGAAAAGACAAACCGAGAGGACGACGGAGGCTGTGACGGAAGAAGCCACTGCGATGGATGCGGCGGAAAATACACAAGAAATCCAGACACAGACCGATGCTGCGACGACACCGGCAGATGCGTGTGTATCGGATGACAGACAGCCGGAGGCACTGACAGAGATTTTAGGACGTAGTCTGGTGAACTATTCCCAGCTTGCAGATGTTTCGTGCAGGCAGTTAATCGTGGTGGATGCGGATCAGGAGAAAGCGTCAATATCGATGTATGTCTGTGGTGAAAATGGTTTGTGGACAGATGCAGGGCTGGCAACAGAAGGCTACGTCGGCGAAAATGGTGTGAGCCGGGAATCCTACGAGGGAAGCCGGATGACACCCGCGGGCGTATTCCCAATCGAAGAGGCATTTTATATCGAAGATAAACCGGAGACGGGGCTTACGACATTTCAGATCACGGAAAATACATATTGGGTTGACGATGTGGAGAGTGGATTATATAATCAACGCATAGAGCTTGCCGGCGAGAAGGCATGGAAGAGTGCGGAGCATATGATCGAGTATCCGGATGCGTACAAATATGGATTCGTGGTTGGGTACAATATGAACCCGGTTGAGGCTGGCAGGGGATCTGCGATATTTTTTCATATCGGGGATCGCGCAACGCTCGGATGTGTTGCCACGTCAGAGGAAATGGTGCTGGAATATTTGAAGAAATTGGATGAAACGATGCATCCATTTATAGTAATTCAATAAAAATTTTACATCAGGTTAACATGATGATAAAAATAAAAAACGGAGGATAGAATTATGGCAATGAATATTGTATGTTTGGACTTGGAAGGCGTATTGGTACCGGAGATCTGGATCGCATTCTCAGAGGCGAGCGGAATCCCTGAACTCAAAAAAACAACGAGGGACGAACCGGACTATGATAAGCTGATGACATGGAGACTTGGCATCCTGAAGGAGCATGGACTTGGTCTGAAGGAGATTCAGGAGACAATCGCGAAGATTGATCCGATTCCGGGCGCGAAGGAATTCTTGGATGAACTCCGTAGTCTGACACAGGTAATCATTATCAGTGATACATTTGCGCAGTTTGCAACACCACTGATGAAGAAGCTTGGCTGGCCAACCATCTTCTGTAATTCTCTGGAGGTTGCAGAAAGCGGGGAAATCACAGGATTTAAGATGCGTTGTGAGCAGTCGAAGCTGACAACGGTTAAGGCATTGCAGTCAATCGGATTTGAAACCATCGCCAGTGGAGATAGTTATAATGACCTTGGTATGATCAAGGCAAGTAAGGCAGGCTTCCTGTTTAAGAGTACGGATCAGATTAAGAAGGATAATCCGGAGCTTGCAGCATATGAGACTTACGATGAGCTGCTTGCTGCAATCAAAGAGCATCTGGATTAATCGGTAACCGGATAGAAATCGTTCTCTTATAATAGGAAAATGATGGAAATCGCTGTGAGCAACGCCTGTATTTGCTTATGGCGATTTCTTTTTGCTGTGTGTAAGATTTGAGAGATATTAATTTATAGGAGGAATCTGGAAGATGACAGAAGAGAGAAAGGAATTAAAGAAATCATCGAGCCCGGCGAAGGATTTGACCGTAGGATCGCCGATGAAACTGATTCTCGGATTTGCATTCCCGATGTTTCTGGGACTTTTGTTCCAGCAGTTTTACAGTCTGGTTGATACGATGATTGTCGGAAAATATCTGGGTGTGGATCCATTTGCAGGTGTTGGCTCGACAGGCAGTCTGAATTTTATTGTCATTGGATTTTGTATGGGACTTTGCAGTGGATTTTCGGTTCCAATCTCACAGAGCTTTGGAGCCAAGGATTTCCGTATGCTTCGGAAGATGGTGACAAATTCTGTGTGGCTGTGCACATTTTTCAGCGTTGTAATTACAACTTTGATGCTTGTGTTCTGCCGCCCGGTTTTAACGTTGATGAACACACCGGAGAATATTTTTGAATACGCATATGTTTACATATTTATAATCTTCGCGGGAATCCCGTGTACGATTTTGTATAATATGACGGCAGCTATCCTGCGTGCGCTGGGAGACAGCAAATCGCCAATTATCTTCCTTGCGATTTCGTCTGCCATCAATATCGGTCTGGATCTGCTGCTCATTTTAGTGTTCCGGATGGGCGTTGAGGGTGCTGCACTTGCAACCGTTGTTTCCCAGGGTGTATCAGGTGTGATCAGCATTATATACATTAAGAAGAAATTCGATATTCTCACGATGGAGAAGGGAGACTGGAAGCTGGAGAGGCATCTGGCAGGAAAACTGACAGGTGTTGGAATCCCGATGGGGCTGCAGTATTCCATCACGGGAATCGGATCGGTGATTCTGCAGACCGCGGTCAATGGACTTGGTTCCATCTATGTTGCATCTATGACCGCAGGCTCGAAAATTAATGTATTTCTTGCGTGTCCGTTTGACGCGCTTGGTCAGACGATGGCACCATATGCAGGACAGAACATCGGAGCAAGAAAGCTGGATCGTGTAGGGAAAGGCCTGCGTGCCGCATGTATCATTGGATTTATCGTGTCGGGACTGATGGTAATCGTAGTGAAGTTGTTTGGAGGCCAGCTTACAATGCTGTTCTTAGATGAGAAGGATCCGGTTATCATGCAGAATTCAACACAGTTTTTGACCATTGTATCCGCATTTTTCTGCCTGCTTACCCTGGTCAATACGGTTCGATTCACGATTCAGGGTATGGGATTTTCATCACTTGCCATTATCGCAGGGGTGATGGAAATGATTGCGCGCGGTATCGCAGGTATGCTGCTCGTGCCGGCGTTTGGCTATCTCGGAGCCTGCTATTCCAGCCCGCTCGCATGGCTGTTTGCGGATGCATTCCTGATTCCGGCGTTCTTCTTTTGTAAGCGGAAGGTTGCGCGGCAATTGGAAGTCGGGAAAGCTTAGTTGGATAGAGTTTAATAATACAAAAAAAGCACGGTTTGACATGGTTCAAATCGTGCTTTTTGTATGTAATAAATGATTATCCGAAAATATCCTTATCTTATGAGATAGGCCTGTTTATGCCTGACTCATATGATTGATGTAATGATTCTTTAGTGCCTGAAATGTCTCGTCGCTTAAATCATGCTCAATCCGGCAGGCATCCTTATATGCAACTTCATCATTAACACCCAATGCCATAAAAAGATGCGCCAGTGTTTCATGCCGCTCATAAATCTTTGCGGCGATTTTCATGCCTTCGGTTGTGAGTGATAAGTAACCTTTATCATCCATATTGATATATCCATTTTCACGGAGGTTCTTCAGATACACGCTGACACTTGGTTTTGATAATCCGAGATGGTGTACAACATCAATGGAACGGACATGCTCGCGTGATTTACCAAGATATAAAATTGCCTCCAGGTAATCTTCTGCTGATTCCTGTATCTTCATAAAATAATCCCCTTTACAAATAATGGTTTTAAGTCGTTATGTCTGCATACTAACATAATTTTTACGGCTTTGCAAACGCTTTGAAAAAATGCATGGTAAATAAGAAAAACAAATATAAAAAACTATCATATTTGTTGTTGACAAAACAGTTAGTTTAGGCTAATATTGTGACGACAGAAAGTTAGTTTTTGTGAACTAACTCACGAAAGAAGTATAAATACCGGAGAAAAGGAGTGATTTTTATGCCACTGTCAATGGTAGAAGAAGGAGAACCAAAAACTATCGTGAAAGTGGGTGGGAAAGAGGAAGTTCGTAAATTCCTTGAGAACCTCGGCTTTGTGGATGGAACCGTTGTGACCGTTGTATCATCTCTTGGCGGAAACATGATTTTGAAGGTAAAAGATTCAAGAGTAGCTCTTGGACGTGACATGGCAAGTAAAATCCAGGTAGCCTAAGAAGGGTATTTAAGAGAGGAAGTGAAACGATGAAGACGTTGAATCAGGTAAAAGTAGGGGAAACCGTAAAGGTAACAAAGATCGCGGGTGAAGGTCCTATCAAAAGAAGAATTATGGATATGGGTATCACAAAGGGCGTTGAGATTTATGTACGCAAGGTAGCTCCACTTGGAGATCCAGTTGAAATTACAGTTCGTAATTATGAGTTGTCTGTTCGTAAGGCAGATGCTGCAATTATCGAGGTAGAGTAATTCGCACATAATCGTAAAGAATAAGTCGAATCATATATCTCCATATTGATTAATGAGGATATACGATATGTTTGAGGCTTAGAACTTCTTAGCATCAATACATTGTATATCGAATAATCAATATGGAAATATATGATGACTTTCACGATTATGTGAAATGTAAGAAAGATAAGGAGAGAAATCATGGCAATTACAATTGCACTCGCAGGTAACCCGAACTGCGGTAAAACGACATTGTTTAACGCCCTGACCGGCGCAAATCAGTATGTTGGTAACTGGCCGGGTGTTACGGTAGAAAAAAAGGAAGGTAAGTTGAAGGGACATAAGGATGTTGCCATCATGGACTTACCTGGTATTTATTCTCTTTCTCCATATACATTGGAGGAAGTGGTAGCAAGAAATTATCTGATCGGTGAGCATCCGGATGCAATCATCAATATCATTGATGGTACGAATCTGGAGCGTAACCTGTATCTGTCTACACAGATTATCGAGCTTGGCATCCCGGTTGTTATGGCTGTCAACATGATGGATGTAGTCAGAAAGAGCGGCGACAAGATCGATATCAAGGCACTTTCCAACGCACTTGGCTGTGAAGTTGTTGAGATTTCCGCGTTAAAGGGCGAGGGAATCAAGGAAGCTGCAGATAAGGCAGTTGCAGCAGCAAATGCAAAAAAGGCAGTTGCCCGCGTTCATAAGTTTGACGATGCAGTGGAAGCTGCTATTGATGCAGTGGAAGCAAAGCTGGATGATTCAGTAGCAGAAGCACAGAAACGATTCTTCGCAATCAAGGTGCTTGAGAAGGATAGTAAGATTGGCGATCAGCTTCAAAATGTTCCGGACGCATCTGCGGAGATCAAGACACTGGAAGATAAGTTCGACGACGATACAGAGTCCATCGTGACGAGTGAGCGTTATGCTTACATTTCTTCTATCATCGGAAAATGTCTGAAGAAGGCAAAGTCAGGAAAGAAGCTTTCTGTATCTGATAAGATTGACAAGATTGTAACAAACCGTATTTTGGCACTTCCTATTTTTGCAATTGTCATGTTCTTAGTATATTACATTGCAATGCAGACCGTAGGTGCCGCTGCAACAGACTGGACCAATGACAACCTGTTTGGTGATGGGTTCCATTTGTTTGGTATGGAGAAGAATGACGATGGTGTTGCTTACAGTGACGATGCAGATGCTTACGCAGAGGCAATGCAGGTAATCGACGGATTCATCTCTTATGGTGAAGAAAATGGTGTAGAAGTTGGTGATATTGCAGATGCTATGGATGCAGAGTCAGATGAGTTTGATCCAGCAAACGCTGCAAAGGCTGCTGACGAACTGCTGACAGTATTTGATGCCAATACAACAGCAACTTATCTTGTAGAAGATGAGGAGACACTGGCAACTGACGAGACAGAGTCTACATATGCAGACCTGCAGAGCGCAGTTGATACATACAAGTCTTATGGCTGTGAAGAGCCGGATCCTGCAGATTATGGCGTATTTGTTCCTTCTATTCCTGATCTTGTATCAAAGGGACTTGAGAAAGCAAATTGTGCAGAGTGGTTACAGGGATTGATCGTTGATGGTATTATCGCCGGTGTCGGTGCGGTACTTGGTTTCGTACCTCAGATGCTTGTGCTGTTCATCCTTCTTGCAATCCTTGAGTACTGCGGATACCTTGCCCGTGTTGCATTTATCATGGACCGTATCTTCCGTAAGTTTGGTTTGTCTGGTAAGTCCTTCATCCCAATGCTCGTAGGTATGGGATGTGGTGTTCCAGGTATCATGGCTTCTCGTACAATTGAGAACGAGAAAGACCGTCGTATGACAATTATGACAACAACCTTTATCCCTTGTGGTGCAAAGGTTCCATTTATCGCAATGATCGCTGGTGCTATCTTCAATGGTTCCGCAATCATTTCAACCGGTGCTTACTTCATCGGTGTTATTACAATCATCTGTTCCGGTATCATCCTGAAGAAGACAAAGATGTTTGCTGGTGATACATCTCCATTCGTTATGGAGCTTCCAGCTTACCATTGGCCAAAGGTTGGCGCTGTTTTACGCAGCATGTGGGAGCGTGGCTGGTCCTTCATCAAGAAGGCTGGTACAATCATCCTTCTTTCTACAATCGTTGTATGGTTTACAACATACTTCGGATGGGTTGACGGAAGCTTCAGAATGCTTTCAGAGGATCAGATGGATTACAGTATCCTCGCTAAGATCGGTAACGCAATCTGCTGGATCTTCAAGCCACAGGGCTGGGGCAACTGGCAGGCAACGGTTGCAAGTGTAACTGGACTTGTAGCAAAGGAGAATATCGTTGGTACGATGGGTATTCTGTACGGTGGCGGAGATGCAACTGTTTACCAGACACTGGCAAGCAAGTTTACAGAGCCAAGTGGTTTGTCATTCCTGTTGTTCAACCTTCTCTGTGCGCCATGTTTCGCAGCAATGGGTGCGATCAAGCGAGAGATGAACAGTGCAAAATGGTTCTGGTTCGCAATCGGATATCAGTGTGGTCTTGCTTATCTTGTATCACTCGTTGTATATCAGATTGGTGTGCTCATTACAGCAGGTACATTTGGTGTAGGAACGGTTGTAGCGTTCTTGATTATTGCTTTCTTCCTGTATATGCTGTTCAGACCAAACAAGAATGCACAGTTTGCAAAGATCAAGACAAACTAATTCATAGTTTTCAAGAAAGATTATATAGCACCGGAGCGTATCCGGTGCTATATTAAGTATGTGGGAATTGTGTTTGCAAACCATGGAGACAGTTGGTGTAGAAGTTGTACATAAAACACTTTCTACGCAGACGCGCTTTCGCTCACTTCCGCATGTAGCGGTACTAAACTCATTACACCAGCAAAGAAACTGCTGGTGCAATGAGTTAAGTGCCGACATGCTCCAATGGTCTGCTTAAGAAATGTGTTTTATATACAACTTCATCTACATCATTGTTTTCTATGGTTTGCAAATACAATAAATATTACCTTGTAGGAGGTTGTGGAAATGAATTTAAGTACATTTTTAATATTATTGGTAGTAGTTGCGGTGGTTGGTTTGGTCATCCGGGGGATGGTGAAGGATAAGCGTGCCGGCAAGTCAAGCTGTGGCGGGGACTGCAGTCACTGTGGAAGCGCCTGCCATGCACCGAAAAAAACACAGAAATAGAGCAAACAAGCGGAGTAATCCGCGAGGAATATCTGCCAGTTAAGAATAATTATCAACAAGTAAAAAATATAAAAAAAGTGGTTGACTTTTTAGTTAGTTTACGCTAACATACAACATGTAGTTAGCAATGACTAACTACAACGAAACATAAATTCGCGTACATGGAATTTATAATCGACTCCTTTCTCTAACAGCCCCGCGCTACTCTACATAGCGCGGGGCGATTTTTGCGTGATAATCCCCCAAGCACATGCATCGCTGCAAGCTTGCTTGCAAGCGAATGCATGTATTTGGGGGATAACAGACACTGAGTCGGAGCGAAGCGGAGACGAAGTGCCTGTTATGTGCAGGCGAAAGCCTGCAGGATTATCCGTAGCAACAAGCCAAGCACATGCATCGCTGCAAGCTTGCTTGCAAGCGAATGCATGTATTTGGGGG